>Ga0163151_10000055_pt1 | contig 177431 bp, 156 predicted proteins | sample OliLakLV19MP5IB2_FD_145596 | JGI IMG/M metagenome (GOLD analysis project Ga0163151, IMG submission 145596) | Freshwater microbial mat bacterial communities from Lake Vanda, McMurdo Dry Valleys, Antarctica - Oligotrophic Lake LV.19.MP5.IB-2 | ecosystem: Environmental > Aquatic > Freshwater >...
GAAAAATAAAAGTATTCAGGATAATGGCTGAACGGTACAGAAATAGAAGAGAAAAACATTCCCAAAGAATGAAAATTATCTGTGGAATTTATAATTTTGAACTTTTATGACTTATGAAAGAGGTCTAATAAACAGATTGGCGCACCTTTACAAGGGATGCTAAGCAAAGTGCTGGTAAAAAATGGCGAGAACGTCACTAAAAATCAGCCACTATTTATTATTGAAGCAATGAAAATGGAAACTACAGTAACTGCTTCTAGCAATGGGAATGTGGAAAAAGTTTATTTAAAAGATGGCACCTTAGTGCAAAGTGAAGATTTAGTCATTTCACTGTACTAGGAAAGAAATATACTTTATTTATTATTTGGCGTTTTCCAAATAATCTTTTTCAAGCAGCTCCACTTTAGGAATTGTGTTGCGCAACCATTGAAGCAGGATTTCTAATTCTTCTTCCTTAGTTAGCTTCCAATGAATGGCTGAGCTTTTTAGCCTGGCAGTAAGTCTATTCAAAGTTACAGCAGCAGATACAGAAATATTTAAACTTTCAGTAAAGCCCACCATAGGAATTTTCACAAAGGCATCGGCTTGCTCAAATGCTACTGGCGTAGCACCTCGCATTTCGGTGCCAAAAAAAAGTGCTGTTTTAGCATCTATATTTAGCTCTTCGATAGTGCAATCGTTTTTATGAGGAGAAGTAACAACTATTTTATAGCCATTCTTTTTTAGAGAAGAAATACAGTCGGCTGTGTTATTTTCTTTTTCGTTATACTTTTTTAATGTTACCCACTTAGCAGATCCTAGCTCCACATCCGGATTTGCTTCAAATTTATTTTGATTTTCAATGACATGCACATCCTGAATGCCAAAGCAATCGCAGGATCGTAATACCGCAGCGGCATTGTGAGGCTGATAAATATCTTCCAGCACAACTGTTAAATGTCTGGTACGATGTTGCAGTACTTCATTAAATCGCCTTAAACGGTTTTCAGTTACAAATCCAGATAAATAGGTAGCTAATTCTTGTGACATAATTATTTACTCCAAATTGCTAATCCATTGGACACAGCAGCTATGTTACACATTTTATAAAGCATTCTAGCTCCAACATTACCATCCCACTCATCTTTTCCGGGAGCAACTTCATTTAAATCAAACCCAATTATTTTTTTGCCCGAACGTGCTACCATTTCAATTAAAAAAATTGCCTGCTCAAATTCCATTCCACCGGGAACAGGCGTACCCGTGTTTGGACATAGCTTTGGATCTAATCCATCAATATCAAAACTTATGTAAACATGTTTAGGGAGTTCCTGAATAATATCAGAACAGATACTTGCCCAACTACGACTTCTGAATAATTGTTCTTTTATTTGAAAATCAAAAAATGTTTTTACACGACCCTTAGAATTCTTTATGTACTCGTTCTCTTCCTCACACCAGTCGCGAATACCTACCTGAACAAGCTTTTTCACTTGTTTTAATTTAAGGGCGTTATACATGATGGAAGCGTGAGAATTTTCAAATCCCTCGTAAGCATTTCGAAGATCGCAATGTGCGTCAAGCTGTAGAATTCCAAACCCTTCGTGCTTTTCAGAAAGTGCTTCAATAAATCCCATGGGCGTGCTATGATCGCCACCGACTAGTGCCACAAATTTATTTTTCTTTAAATGAGATTGAGCAATTTTTTTCACCTGCGCTTTCAACTCTTGACAGCCCGCATTAACGGTTGCTCTTGCCTTTTTCATGGATGCAGCATCTTCTGAAACGCCACGTTCTAAGTTTTTTATATAGGTAGAAGCTACCTTACGCATAGCTTTATTCTTTGCTGTAATAACTTTAGAAGGCTCATCCATTGCAACACCAATTTTCCAAGCATCTATTACTAAGGCATCATGTAAATCCACTTGTGCCGATGCATTGTAAATAGCTTGAGGTCCTTTGGAAGTTCCATCTTTATAAGAAACTGTAACATCCCAAGGCACAGGAATTAATACAATTTCGGCATCATTTACCGAGTATGGAAGACCAAAAATATTGCCATCACCGGATGCAACACTATTTGGGTCAAAGTTTTTTGTTTTGTCAATCTTGCTCATATAATTTATAGGTATTAATATGGTTTAGCTACCAAAAATTTTCCATCCATCAAAAGTAAAACCTCTAATAAATTCTTCCGTACTCATTCTTTTTCGTCCTGCCAGCTGAATTTCTAAAAGAATAATATATCCATCTTTAACTGCTACTTTAACAATTTTTTTTCCGCTCTCTAACTTAATTTGAATAATTGTACCAAGAATATCAGAATGAGAAATAATTTCCTTAGCACTTTTAAAGATTTTCATTGCAACAGACTCATTATCTTTTTTTATTTCTGTCCAAGCTGTAGGGTAAGGATTTAATCCTCTAATAAAATTATATACTTCAAAAGCAGTTTTATTCCAGTTGATTTTACAATCCTCCTTAAAAATTTTGGGGGCGTTTTTTGCCTTTTCGTTTGGTTTTAAAAACGCAGATTGATCTTCCATGGAATAGGTTCCCGATTCAATGGCACGAACAGTTTTTAATACCAAATCTGCCCCGTCTTTCATTAAACGGCTATTCAGATCGCCCGCAGTATCTTCTTCGCGGATGTTTTCTTTAGCTCTAAAAATTATTTTTCCGGTATCTATTTCATCGTCCAGAAAAAAAGTAGTAACTCCACTCTCCTGTTCACCATTAATAATAGCCCAGTTAATTGGTGCAGCTCCGCGGTAATGTGGCAACAAGGAGCCATGTAAATTAAAGGTGCCTAGTTTAGGAAAAGCCCAAACTTCTTTAGGTAATTTTCGGAATGCTACTACAATACCTAAGTTAGGCTTTAGCTCATGGAGGGTTGCTAAAAACTCATCACTTTTTAATTTTTCAGGCTGAAGAACTTTAATATTTTTAGAATTAGCATATTCTTTTACTGCCGACATTTTTAGTTCCAGTCCCCTACCGGCAGGTTTATCTGGCACGGTAACAATACCAACAATTTGGTATCCGGATTTTACTAAAATATCTAAAGAAGCAACAGCAAATTCAGGAGTTCCAAAAAATATAATACGAAGCTTGTCCTTCATACTTACTTTCGAATCTGAATGTCAGCAATATCAACCATCTGCCCGGCCATGCAAACACTAACTCCACCTTTTTTAGGAGCATATTTTAGCCAAACAGTTAGTTTGTCGTTTTGAAAAGCAGTAGGTAATTCAGCAGAGGGCTCTAACTTTTTTTCATTGGTAAGAACTAATAAATATCTGCATGCATCTAAATCATAATATATAACCATCGCTTTTACATACCCTTCTGCTTCAAAATCTCTTTTTACTTCAGGAGTTACAGTATCAGCAGCTGCCTTTTTTTTGCAGTGACAAGAAGCCACCAAAAAAGAAATTGATGTTAGTAGCAAAATCGAAAGAAGTAGTTTTTTCATAGCTGTATTTTTATTTGTCAAACTTACAAAGAAATAGCAAGTTAACTACAATAGCCAGCTTTAAAAATAAACTCCGTAGAGTACTCAACTACAAAAGTAAATTCTTACTCCGAGACTTAAACGAAGATTTACATTGACGGGGTGACATTACTCAGCTCCGTATACATATATAAACTGGCTGCAAACCGATAACTACTCCCCTGTGTTTATAGTCCTTTCGCAGACAGTTCAACTGCCATTTTTCGTCACATTTTTTGTGCCCTCCCAGATTTGAAGATTGCTGTGCTAGTGCCTGCACGCCAAAGAGCAAAAAAAAGGAAATCACAAAACTGTGTCAAAAAAATAATTTGCAGAAGTTTATATTTATACGATTGAATTGTTTTACTTTATTATCACTATTTTATCCTGCTTTATTGTTTTGTCGTTAGAAATCACACTATAAAAGTAAATTCCTTCATTCAACTCTTCTGTGTCGATTCTCAACTCATTTTTTTTCCAAATAGTGAATAATTTTTGAGTTTTCTACCTACCATATCGTAGATGGAAAATTCAGCTTTTTCATTCTGCGGTATGAAATAGCTAATAGAAAATTCTCCTTTACTTGGATTCGGGTATACTGAGATTTCAGAATGTAGCAAAGATGAAAGGTTTTTGCTTTTATCTTTTTCGGGTTGCAGCATTCGCGCAAATCCTTCTTTGCACATTCCTGTACAGCCGGAATAATAAATCGCCTTTATTTCAGAAGCAGATAACGCCCGATTAAACAGAGTTACCTCGTCTATCAGACCATTAAATGTGTAACCCGCAGAACCTGGTGTTCCATCCGGAATATATGCCCCAATAGCCAAATCTGTAGTGCTTTGTGTCATTGTAATAGGCGGGTCTGTTCGTTGAGCAATCTTTGTCCCATTTACATAAATAAAACGAGTGCCTGTTGTTTGGTCATAAACTACCGCAATATGTTCCCATTGGTTTGACTGTATAACATTTGAGGGTGAAGTAAATACATGGAAGCTGCCATTTCCCTGATTAGCATCGTCTGAAATACCAAATAAAAGAACTCCATTTGGAAGAAGATCAATACCCCAAGCACGTTGGTTTACCTGCGTACCTGCATCTCCCCATTTCAGACTTAAAACCTGAACACCCGAAGTAACATCTGGCGAAAATATCCAAGCATCAAAAGAGAAACTACCTGTTGGATTTAAGTTAGGGGCATTTGGTATATTAACATAAGCACCATTTCCACTTAAATTAAACGCTTGTCCAACTTTACCTGGTGCAAATGTTGCACCATTTACCATAGTTCCGCTGTTCCCATCTGCAATGTCATCAGCAGTTCCATCTGCGGGCCACCAGCTGATTATATTTGTTGGCGGTTCTATGCACTCGGGAGGGACTGTGCCCTCAGGGCTATATTCCCAAAAATCACTTTTGGGATAGCCATCATGGCCAGTTCCCAAGTATCCCTTCATTCCTATAGATAAACCCCTCGCTAAATTTCTTGCCCTACCTCCAAAGTCTGCTTTTTGACTCCAAGCATCAGAGGCTTGATCCCATTCCCAGAAGTCAGAATAGTGCGGCCCATTGGGATAAATGCCTCCTGTTCCGGCATACCCTTTTGAACCAATAGAAAAAATCGCTGCCCATTGTCTGCCCACGGCAGGTAAATTGGCTTTTTGAACCCACAAATCATTCTGAGGGTTATATTCCCATAAATCATTGTAATAAGTCGATACGCTGGAAGATGGCCCCCCTGCTCCCAATCCAATATAACCTTTCGAACCAATGGAAAACCCTATTCCTCCTTGCCTTCCTTCACCGGCAAAGTCAGCTTTCTGAGTCCATGTATCTAGGGTTGGATCGTACTCCCAAAAATCTTTATGAAAATAAGTAGGATAATCATTGTTGTCCGATAAAAGTACAAAACATTTTTGATACAAACGTAATAGCCTGATTATTAGGCGATATTATTTGTGTTTGTTTTTCCTCATCGTCTCCTAAAGTTGCATTCGTGAGTTGAATCTAAGATTTTATTGAAACTTTTTGCTGCATAGGTTCGTCCAATCCCGTTTTCAAAAATCCTCTTATGATATATTACCAAGATTCGTATATAATCAAAAGCAGGCACAACTTTGGTAGTAGGAAAAGCTTCTACAGGATCACAAAATGGCAAGCACGCGGAACGCTATTGCTATACTGATAGCAATATAGATTTACCTAAATACTTTAATCAATCTCAAACAAATACTACTCCACAAATAATACCAACCCTTTTAAATATTCTCCTTCAGGATGATAAATATTAACGGCATGATCTGGCGCTTGTGATAAATGATGCAATACACGCACCTTACGTCCTGCAACAATTGCTGCAGACATGATGGTTTTTTCAAAAAGAAGTCTGTCAATAACCTGAGAACAGGAAAACGTAAACACTATTCCCCCTGGTTTAATTTGACGAAAGGCTTCAATATTTAACCGCTTATAGCCCATGATAGCATTATGCCGAACATCGTGGTGTTTTGCAAAAGCGGGAGGGTCCAACACTATCACATCGTACTGATCTTTTTTATCCTTTAAAAAATCGAAAACATCAATAGGGAAAGATTTGTGTTTGCCGGTAAATGAATTCATCTTCACATTTTTCTCTGCCAATTCAATAGCACGCTTTGAACTATCCACCGAATGAACTTCGGTAGCACCTGCCTGTAAAGCATAAAGAGAAAAAGCTCCCGTGTAGCAAAAGGAGTTTAGCACCGTTTTATCTTTGCAGTACCTAGCGAGCATCTGTCTGTTTTCTCGTTGATCCAGAAAAAATCCTGTTTTCTGTCCCGATTTCCAATCGGCCCAAAAAGACAAACCATTTTCTAATATGATATGTTGCTCATCTGTACCTTTACCAAATAGGTATTCATTCTTAACATGCTCAGCATATTTTTTAGGGAGCGTCTCGGCACTTTTATCGTAGACAGCAACCAATTTTTCTCCTAAAATATTTTTGAGTGCTTCCAGAATGTCGTTTTTTGACATATGCATTCCAATGGAATGACATTGCATAACACAAGTCCCATTATAATAGTCAATGATTAAACCAGGCAACCCATCACCTTCAGCAAAAACCAATCGGTAACAATTAGTTTCTGAATTATCAGCTAGCCCAAGTCTTGCTCTTAAACTAAAAGCAGATTCAATTTTTGAAGCCCAAAAACTTGCATCTATTACTAATTTTTCAAAAGAAAATATTCGAACGGAGATACTTGAATCCTGATAATGCCCAATACCTAAAAATTCGTCTTTATTATCTAAAACCTCAACAATATCCCCATCTTTTAGCTTTACCTTGTCCTTTACTTTTTTAATGGCACCCGAAAAAACCCAAGGGTGAAACCTTCTTATTGACTGATCCTTTCCCGAAGAAAGTGTTATTTGCGGATAGCTTTGACTCATAATGCTTTTGTATTGATATTCAAGTAGGTAAAGATAGAAGTTTGTGCTTTTGTACCACTTTTAAAGCACCTTTGTCTATTAAAATAATTACTACATTTGCCATTAAATCAAAAAACGCCTTATTTACAAATGAAAAAAATTATCCTTTTTGCTAACGCAATCGCACTTACAGCGTTAATTTCTGCTTGCGGAAATTCTGAAGATCATGCAGATACCTCTGCAATGGACTCTACGATGGTAGATTCTAGCGATATGATGATGGGCTCAGATGGTCCACAGGAATATATCTCAATTCCATCTCCAGACGAAATGTTTTCGTTTATGAAATCAGTAGGTGGAGCAGGAAAAAGCACAGCATTTTTGAATAACCCGGATAACTACAATAAATATGTAGATTCAAAATCAAAAGCATTAAACTTTGGTGTTTACGCAACAGATTTTCTTTATTGCTCTACATTTGACTACGGCACGGAAGGATTAAAATATTTTGTGAACGTTAAAAAACTAGGTGATGACCTTGGGATTTCTGGAGCTATCAGCGAATCAACTGCTGACAGAATCAAGAAGAACATTGGAAAAAACGATTCTTTAACAAGCATCTCTAATACCTTGTACTTCTCTGCTATTTCTGAGCTTGAGAAAAGCGATAAGGCAAGTTTGCTATCACTTGTAATTGCAGGTGGATGGATAGAAAGTATGCACTTAGTAACCAACATGGTAAAGAAATTTGATGCTAAAAACCCAGCCATAGAGCGAATTGCAGAACAAAAATATACACTTGACAATTTGATTGGCTACTTAGCAAAGTACGAGTCTGACGAAAACGTTGCTGCTGTTAAAACTCAAATGATGGAGTTAAAAGGAGAATATGATAAATTGGAAGAAAAAGCTTCCAGCGGAAATATTTCTACCATTGGCGGCAAAAAAGTTTTAGGTGGTGGCACTCAAATTACCATGAACGAGGAACAATACAAAGCGATTGCTGCTAAAATAAAAAGTATTCGCGATAGCTTCACTCAAAACTAAATTAAGAATAGCATTTCAAATTAAAAACAAATAACATGAAGAAGTTTATATCCCTCTCAATTGTTCTAATTATCATCACTTCTGCTTTCACAGGATTTGCTCAGCGCTATGGCAACGTTCCTAAAGTAGCAGCATCTAACCCATGTTCTGATTTTCAGAGAAAAGCTTGCTTACGCTCACCGGACGAAGGGTTTAGCTACAATGGTCAATCCAGAAGCGGATTATTCTCTAAAGGACAGGAGTCTACCGTAAAAGCAGTTTTTTACAAAGGGATGGATTATCATATTTCTGTTTGTTCAGAAGATGAATCACAAGTGAACTTTGTAATTAAAGATGCTAAAACCGGAGAAGTTCTTTATGATAACTCTACCGACAACAATACACAGGAAATTCAGCTTTCAAATACCAACACTCGCAATGTAATTATTTCGGTAAAACTTCCTGGCGGTGGTGAGGCTGGAAAAAAAGATATGATTAAAGGTCAGGAAGGGTTGTGTGCAGGACTTTTAGTGGAGCACAGAAGAAGCGATAAGACTGGATTTTAATATAGTCCCTTAATTATTTAAAAACCTGTATAATTTCTATACAGGTTTTTTTATTTAATAGAGATTAAAAATTTATTTCTTCCAGTAAAGCCTATTCTCTGAATCATAGCATAACTTTTCATTATCGATAAGCCACTGAATCACTTTGATGCTTCTATCTTCCTTAGCCTCTTTAATAGAATCTACCAGTTCTTTTAATAGTATAGGATTAGCACTAACTATTTTTTTTATTTGATTAGATATTTTTTCAAATTCTAAATTACTTAAGTCCAGCTTATTTCGCTCTAAACACACATCACAAATACCACATCGATAGGAATCCACATCCCCAAAATAGTTAAGCAAAAGCTGACTCCTGCATTTTGTTTTACTTTCCACATAATGAATAATAGCCTCTTTTCTTTTTAGAGATTTTTTCTTTTGTTTCGATAATATTTCTTCCGAAATATGAATACTATTTGCATCTACCCTAGGTTCAAAAAAAAGCACCTGCGGCATGTTGCTTTGAGGTACATAAGTAAGCACATTTAATTTTTCTAGCTCTTTTAACTCTTTTTGAACTACTTCAAACGATTTACCAATGCGCTTTCCAAATTCATATTCAGAAATTTTTACGTAGGCATCAAACAATCCGGCATGAGAGCGAAGTAACATCTTAATAAAATCATCGTAGCTGGTATGTTCTACCTGAAACTTATAAAGCTCTTCTTTATTAAGAACAAAATGGATGCGCGAAGGACTGTGAAAAGCATCTGAAAGAACTAGATACCCCTCCCGCTCTAAAAACTTAAGTGCATTGAAAGTTAAAACATGCTCCAAATTATACTTAGCGCAGAAATCAATAATGTCAAAATCAAAAGTACTGCCCTGTCCCACTCCAATAGGAATCTGAAAATAGTTTGCAAGTGCCTGATAAGTCTTTTTAATAATGCTAAGTTCCGGGTAGCTCATCTTTAAATTATACTCCGCATCAATTTTATCTGAGTCCTGATATAACAATACAGCATAGGCTTTTTTCCCATCCCGCCCTGCCCTGCCTGCTTCTTGAAAATAGGACTCCAAACAATCCGGCAAATCCAAATGCACAACAAAGCGCACATCCGGTTTATCTATTCCCATTCCAAATGCATTGGTGCAAACAATAACTTGTATTTTATTTTGAATCCATGCCTCTTGCTTTTCATCACGTATTTTAGGTTCTAAGCCGGCATGGTAATAATCAGCCAAAATATGATTTGCTCTGAGCAATTCTGAAACTTCATGTGTTTTTTTCCGGTTACGCACGTACACAATTCCCGAACCTGAAACCTTGGTAATAACCTTTAGCATTCTGTTAAGCTTATCTTCCTCGTGTATTACCACATAGGCTAGATTTTCTCTTTCAAAGCTCTTTTTAAGAACATTGGCTTTCTTAAATAAAAGTTTCTTCTGTATATCTTCCACCACTTCAGGTGTAGCCGTGGCGGTAAGGGCCAGTATGGGTACTGCAGATAAAATTTCTCGTATCTCGGCAATTTTTAAATAGCTGGGTCTGAAATCATAACCCCATTGAGATACACAATGTGCTTCATCCACGGCAATGAGTGAGACATTCATTTTTTTAATTCTTGCCTTTGCTAAATCTGAACTTAAACGCTCGGGTGATAGATACAAAAATTTATATCCTCCATAAACACAATTATCAAAAGCAATATCTATTTCCTTGCTACTCATTACCGATGTAATAGCCATCGCTTTTATTCCTTTTTCTTTTAAACCTTCCACCTGATCTTTCATTAATGCAATAAGCGGAGATATTACAATACAAATCCCATCCTTGCTTAATGTTGGCACCTGAAAACAAATTGACTTTCCACCACCCGTAGGCATTAAAGCCAAGGTGTCTTTTCCTGAATTTACAGATGCAATAATGTCTTCCTGCAATGGCCTGAAATGACTATAGCCCCAGTATTTTAGAAGGATTTGTTGATTTGTCATTATTGCTGAATACCCAATTGGCTGTTAGCAAAATTAAGGAATTTGGATAAAAAAGATACAAATAAGATATTTGAACTTCATCTCATACAAAATAGTATTTGTATGAACCTAAAATAGGTTCATACTTTAAATTAATACAATCAAGAAAATAAATATAATTCTTACTTCAAAAGCGATTGCAGCTTGTTAATAGCTTCTTGATTTTCAGGTAAGTGAATGGAGCGAAGCACATTGTTTTTTTCCCTGTTAGTTAAATGCCATGACAAAGAAATACGATCGGGCGATTCATTTTTTAGCTGGAAGTCTATCACATCTACCTGCCCATTAAACCAGGAGCTAACGTATTCAAGACTTTGATTTTGGGTAAAGTCCTGCATTTGAAAAAGATTTCCATAAAAACTTCCTAGCGGTCTACCTAAAGCATCCATGATGGTTGGAGATGGATTTTCGTCCACTTGAAACTCTTTATGCCTATCCCTGATTTGAATAATCACTACTCCACTCGTGTTGGTAGAAAGCCAATTTCTAAATACATACATATATTTTAACGCTACTTCAATTCCATAGTTATCGCGCATACCGGCATCCATAATTTCTATTGGTGGGTCGCTAGGAAGTGAAACAATGGGTGTTACGTAAGGAAAGGTAGAACTCATACGTAGCACGCTGGTAAATAAAATATTATCGGAACTTTGTTTTTTGAAGAAGCGCGAAAACTCGATGCCGTCATTTAGCCTGCTTACATTCATGTTTGCGCTTTTTTCATTTCTAGTAAGAAAAGAAACCGGCAAGGAGGAGACAATCAGTTTTCGTCCATCATTTACCATGGTTGGAGAAAATATCATCATAGGAACCAGCGCTTCCGATTCCACTATTCTGTAATCCTTTAAACGTTTATTAGAGAAAACATTTCTTAAATTATCATCCAACCTTCGCTCAAACATATAACCACGATCTTTGTTATATTTCATTCCGTCAATTTCTTCGCTTTGCAATGCAAGAAACCAATCGCTGGTAGCAATGCTGAACGCAACGGAGTTAAGCACATCTTTAGAGATATCTGTAAGGTAGGTGCGACTATAAAAATTAGAATTCTTGCCGGATAAATTTTGCCAATACAACTCTCGTAAATACGCTGCGCCAATCATTCCTCCCGATGAACCGGTTATTAATCCAACATGTGGAAGCAAATCACCGCCCATTAAACTATCTGCATGTTGAAGAGACTGAAATGTCCATAAGCTAGAGCGCACTCCTCCTCCGCTAGTACAAACAATTACAAATTTAGATTTATGGTTTTTTTCAATAGATGTTTTAAAATTTTTCAGTCTCCATTTATTAAGCGTTTCAATCATTTTTTTAAAATCAGCATCGGCAGTATCTTGCTGATTTGCAAACTTGTTTAATCTGTCATTTGTATATGGCGCTTTCTCGGTTTCGTAGTTTAGTCCGTACACTTTATTTACACTGTTAAAAACATCAAACTGATAGTAATAGTTAAGTGCAACTAACAGACCAATAAACACAACAGGAGCCCATCCTTTAAATGCAGAATACAAAGGCACTGGAAGCATTATGAACATGGTTAACAATAAAAAAATGCTGGCACCTGCTGGTACCATTAAAAAAGAAACTTCTCTAAAAAATCCAAGTGATAATAAACTGATGATAGCAACAAAGGCAAAAATGCCACCGTTGCGATGATTTTGCATAAATACATTTCTTAGCATTTGTCGTTTGTAATGCCGAACCGCTCTTACCAATCGTACTGTAAATAATCCGCTCAAATAAGTTTCTACATACCAATCGCGGGACTCTCTTACTAGGTTTGGGTTCTTCCAGGATTCGTGTCTTTTCTTATAAATGCGGTGAATCAATTCATCCTTCTCTTGCTCTTGGGGTTTTACACCAAACATGCGGTGAATATCTTTGTTAGTTCTAAAAAAATACAACAAGGTGATTAATACAAATGAAGTAAATCCGGCAAGAAACGATAAAACAAAAAAAGATATTTCTGAATATGAATAGAGCTGCTCTCCTTTCAAAAAAGTTACAATGTGCCACACATACACAAATAAAAAAGATCCCGGAATGATGTAATTGTTAATGCAGTACTTTGCAAAAGGATGAGATAGCGTTGCTAAAAAAGGAAAACGAAAACTATTTAAAATATAACTGGCAATGTTAAATGACATGGTAAATCCACCGCAGGCAAAACCGATGATGAAATAAGAAATCCAACTTACCTCATCCAAATATTCTGGGGTTAAAAAAAGATAAGGAACCCCATAACGCGGAGCAAGAGATTGCGTTACAAAACCAAAGAGCAATCCCCAAATAGAAACTAAAAGAATATTTTTCTTTAGGTGTAAAAAAAGTAGCTGAAAAGGAAAAAAGAAAATTATTCTTCTCCAACCCGGATGTAAAAATAATTTCCTCATAAATGGTTTACGATAATAGCCTAAATAGGTTTCAAAAATGCAATGTAATCAAATTAAATTTTTCGCTTTACAATAGAAAGTATTTTAGCCTCTGCCTTCCTAGTTTTATCCTCAATACTTTTACCTTTTTGAACAATGCTTTTAGCAAACTTCTTGTCTGCCAAGCCTTTTGCATTAATTTTTACGTTTAAATAGGCTCCCATCACACCTGCCCTAGCACAAAGCGCCCCTACTCCTGCATCGCTAATTGAGTTTGGATTCCCTTCTTTGGCCATTGCCTCAATCACTTCCAAGGAATCAAAGCAAAGTTGCATTACTTTAAAAGGCACTTCGGTTGCATATTTTGTTGCTGTCTCGATGGCATTTGCTCTTTCTTTTTTCTCCGCATCCGAAGATTTTGGCAATCCAAATGCTGCCATAATATTATTAAATGCACGCGTATCTTCATCTACTAATACTAAAAGTTGGTCTTTCAACTGCTGACCTTTTTCTGCCCATTTTGAAAACTCTTCCCAACGATCGTCCCATCCAGGTTTGTGTGAAGAAAGATTTGCAACCATAGTACCTAACGAAACTCCTAGCGCTCCTGCATAAGCTGCAATACTTCCTCCTCCCGGTGCTGGACTTTCGCTTGCTGTTTCATCAGCAAAAGCACGAAGATTCATGCTTATTAATCCAAAGCTCTTTTTATCTTCTAGCAGAAACTCAATAATTCTTTCTTCAGGCTTAAAGGGAGTAAGGTCATCCAGCCCTAAAGATTTAACAGCTATTTTAATTAGCTCCTCCACACTTACTCCAGTGGAACGCTTTTGCTTTCTTAAAAAATATTTTCCCGCATCCGTTAATGCTTTTAGCGGCATCAACCCCACCAGCTCCGACCCTGTTACACGCATACCTCTGTTATGAGCGCTGTGTACACATTCATCAAACGCAACATGCACAGGAGTAACATTAATATCTGTCAGGTTCATACTAACCTGAGCAATTCCATATTCTTGGATATACCAACCAAGTCCTTTCACTGCTTTGCAAGAACCAGGCTGATGTATTTCATTTCCTTGCGCATCTTTTACTTTTCTTCCTGCTTCGCGAACATCAAACGCAACTGCATTTGCCCTGCGCACCGAGGTAGTATTAAGATTTACATTATACGCGACTAAAAAATCACGAGCGCCAATTACCGTTGCTCCACGTTTAGCATCATACTCGGTTGGACCAAAATCTGGCTTCCACTCTGTTCTTTTGATTTTTTTGAAAAATCCTTCGTACTCCCCTTCTCTGATTTTAGCTAAGTTTTTACGAGCTGGGTTTTTTTGTGCTGCTTCGTACAAATAAACTGGCAGCTTTTGTTCTTTACCAACACGCTCAGCAAGCTTTTGCGCATACTTTGCCGTTTCTTCCATGCTAATGTTTGAAATAGGAATAAAAGGACAAACATCGGTTGCGCCCATGCGAGGATGTTCCCCTTTGTGCTTGCTCATATCTATCAACTCTCCAGCTTTTTTTATTGCCTGAAAGCAAGCTTCCACACAAGCATCTGGATTTCCAACTAAAGTAACTACCGTACGGTTAGTTGCTTTTCCCGGATCTACGTTCAGAAGTTTTACGCCTTCTGTTTTTTCAATTTCATCGGTAATTTGTTTGATGATTGCCAAATTATTTCCTTCAGAAAAATTTGGAACACATTCAATAAGTTTATTCATGGGATTTTAAATAAATATTTTTCCGTTTAATATTACAGTTTCTATCAAATTATTTGCAAAGGAATAAGGAATAAAAGCGTAGTTCGGAATTTCCGATGTAATGAAAACATTCGCTTGCTTTCCAACAGCAATACTACCGTGAGTAGCGCTTAATCCCATTGCGCTAGCAGCGTTAAGCGTTGCTGCATTGATAGCTTCTTCGGGAGTTAGCTTGTAACTCACACAAGCTAAGGTCAACATAAAATTCATGTTTCCACTTGGTGATGAGCCGGGATTATAGTCTGATGCAATTGCAAGTGGCAAGCCTGCATCTATCATCGCTCTGGCAGGAGGGTTTTTTAGTCCCAAGAAAAATTGAGCACCAGGAAGTATAACCGGTATAGTTTTACTTTTCTTTAATAGTTGAATATCGTTTTCAATTACAAATTCTAAATGATCTACACTCACTGCATTTACTTCTACTCCAGCTTCTACTCCACCGGAATGGCTTAATTGCTCTGCATGTATTTTTCCTTGGATGCCTAATTTCTCTGCTGCTTTCAAAATACAGATCGCGTCCTCCTTTGAAAAATAATTCTGCTCACAAAATACATCGCAATAATCCGCCAGTTTTTCACTTGCTACTTGCGGAAGCATTTCGTTTAATATAAGTTCAATATATTTTTCTTTGCTAAGCAATTTAGGAACTGCGTGCGCTCCTAAAAAAGTTGCTTTTACCGGAATGAGAGCAGAATCTTTGATGCGTTTAATTACGCGAAGCATTTTTAGTTCCGATTCCAAGGATAAGCCATAACCACTTTTTATTTCAATGGCACCAGTTCCCAAAAGAATTACTTCTCGAATGCGCTTCATAGCAGAATCAAAAAGTTCATCTTCGCTTGTCGATTCCATTTTTTTTGCGGAATTTAATATGCCTCCTCCACGCTTTGCCACCTCCTCGTAGCTAAGTCCGTTGATACGATCTACAAATTCTGTTTCTCTACTTCCTGCAAAAACAATGTGTGTGTGTGAATCGCACCAACTGGGAAGAACCAGCTTTCCTGTAGCATCAATCACTTCTAAGCTAGTCCAGTCCGAAATGCCGGGGAAATTATCCATGCTTCCATAATCTACAATCTTATCATCTTCAATGGCAAGCCAGGCATTTTCAATACAAGGCAATTTTTTCATATCAGAACCCGAAACGTTCTGGCGACTTCCATCATCAACCTGAACAAGAGATTTGATATTTTTAATAAGAAGTTTCATTGTAACAGGGGCTAAGTTAATAAGTTTACGGGTACGTCTTTATTCTTAAATTTGTGAAAATGTCAAGTATAATAGGCAAAATATTTACGCTCACTTCCTTTGGAGAATCGCACGGACCAGCTTTGGGAGGTGTTATTGATGGTTGTCCAGCCGGAATTGAAATTGATTTAAACTTTATTCAAGCTGAACTTGACCGTAGGCGTCCCGGGCAATCCAAAATTGTTACCCAGCGCAAAGAGGGTGATAAAGTAGAATTCTTATCTGGCATTTTTGAAGGTAAAAGCACTGGAACACCTATTGGTTTTATTATTCGAAATGAGAATCAAAAATCGCAGGACTACGATCATCTTTTAGAAGCTTACCGTCCTTCGCATGCAGATTATACCTACGATAAAAAATACGGCTTCCGCGATCATACAGGAGGAGGCAGAGCATCGGCACGCGTAACAATTTCCTCTGTAGTAGGGGGCGCAATTGCTAAACTTCTCTTAAAAAAATATGGAATTACTATTTCTGCTTACACATCGCAGGTAGGTGATATAAAGTTGCTTAAAGATTATCATGCTTTGGATCTTTCGCAGACAGAATCCAATGCCGTACGCTGCCCGGACTCATTGATTGCAGAAACCATGATCAAAAAAATTGAGCAAGTACGAAAAGAAGGCGATACCATTGGAGGCGTAATAACCTGCATAGCTGTAGGAGTGCCGGTTGGTTTAGGGGAGCCGGTTTTTGATAAGCTGCATGCCGATTTAGGAAAGGCAATGTTGGGCATTAACGCTGTGAAAGGATTTGAAATCGGTAGTGGCTTTGAAGGTGTTTGCATGAAAGGCAGCGAGCACAATGACGGCCTCATTCCAAATCCATCTGCAAAAGAAATGGGAGCCATTGCGTTTAAAACAAATAACAGCGGAGGAGTTCTTGGTGGAATTTCGAATGGTGCAGATATTTATTTCAGAGTTGCATTTAAGCCAGTTGCAACCATTATGCAAATACAAAAATCTGTAAACTCAAAAGGAGAAGAGGTTGAAGTTTCCGGAAAAGGTCGTCACGACCCTTGTGTTTTACCCAGAGCAGTTCCCATTGTAGAGGCTATGGCAGCCTTGGTGCTTGCTGATCATTTATTGAGAGCTCGCTCAACAAAAGCTTAAACTAATTCATTGGATTCAGGATTATTTTCAATCCATTCTTTCACAAACATTTGAATTTCCGTAAAAAATTCTTTGAACTCAGTTTCAAATTGAGAATAATACTGCTTAAGTTCTTTACCTGCCAATTCCATATTTGATTTAAACGTTGTTCTGCGGCTCATTCCGTAAAGCACCTCTTCTATCCCCTGTAAATTAGCGTAGGATTCCAGTCGGTTGGTTCGGATTGCATATCTTAAAAACATCATTGATTTAGCGGGCATTAACAATGCATTTTTAAGCATTAGCTTATAGGCTTGTTTTGAATATTGACTTAGTGAGATATCCGAATATTCTTTCCAGTTTTTTGCCAGAAAATGATCGTAAAATATATCTACTAAAACGCCTGCATATTTTTTGTAGTTTGGTCTGAGGCGTTCTACGCTCTTTAGAAAAATAGGGTGAGTATCGCTAAAATGATCTATCGCTCGGTGCAACGTAATTCCCCTTGCTATTCCTGCTGGGTATTTGTTAAAAGAACTACCCTTTACGGAGTCGGCAATAAAATTACCAATCTTAAGTTTCTCATCAGCTCCTGATAAATATAAATGGGCAAGGAAATTCATAAATATTTTTTAAACTGATTTTTAAATTTGAAAATAATAAATAATAGTAATCAAAAATTACGAGTCTAAGGTACCATGTAATTTAGTATTTTTAAAGCCTATGAGCGAAAAGGTTTTGAATGCATTGATGCGCCTTTTTGCCATGCTTGCTAATTCCGAAACAAGCAATGCTCCAGAACGCGCAATCGTAGAGCTTTTCCTAAAAAAACATCTTAACAGAGAGCAAGTAAGCAATTATTTAACTGTTTATGATTCATTTGTAGAAGAACAAAAAGAAAAATTTACTGGGGACAAAAAAAGAAAAAAATTAGCGGTAAACTCTGTAAAAGTGGTCATCATCTGCAAGCAAATGAATGCAGAGCTGACTCGGAGGCAAAAATTTGTTTTACTACTTAATCTTTTGGAGTTTATAAATTCCGATGGAATTATTTTAGAGCAAGAGCTAGAATTAGTAAATACAGTTGCTTTATGCTTTAATATTTCCAGCGATGAATTTGAATTATGTTACAAATTATCTGTAGGTAATTCTACTGCTGAAATATCAGACTCGCCAAACTTGTTAATTGTAAGCGAATCTAAACCTACGGCACATGAAAAAGCCAAGCACATTGTAACAAGTTCACTTCAAGGAGAGATTGGAATTATTCAAATAAATAAAATTGGCGTTTTCTTTGCTCGTTATTTTGGTTCTGGAGAGTTATTCATCAATGGGCAACTTGTTGTTCCCGGTAAGATTTATACTTTATTTCATGGCTCATCTTTTCAAAATTCAAAGATTCAATCTATTTACTACAGCGATATACTTGGCAGCTTTTTTAATGAAAACAAGGATACAAATTCGGAATTTGTTGTAAAGAATTTAGAATACAAATTTGATAATCAAAAAATTGGGCTGCATAAATTAAGCTTTAACGAACGATCAGGAAAAATAGTTGGAATTATGGGAGGTAGCGGTGCCGGAAAATCCACGCTATTAAATTTATTAAATGGGAATTTTCACCCTTCTTCTGGCGAAGTTTTAATAAATGGATATAACCTTCACACGCAAAAAAAGGAATTAGAAGGAGCTATAGGATATGTACCTCAAGATGATTTGCTTATAGACGAACTTACTGTTTACCAAAACCTTTTTTACAACGCTAAACTTTGTTTTGCCAACAAGCCCGAATCTACCATCTCAAAGATGGTGCTAACACTTTTAACAAACATTGGTCTGGCTGAAAGTAAAAATTTAAAAGTAGGCAGCCCGCTAGAAAATATAATCAGTGGTGGTCAACGCAAACGGCTGAACATTGCACTGGAACTAATCCGCGAGCCATCCATATTATTCCTGGATGAGCCAACATCAGGTTTATCTTCCAAAGACTCTGAAAATATTTTAGACTTATTAAAAGAGCTTACCTTAAAAGGCAAATTGGTGTTTGTAGTTATACATCAGCCTTCTTCGGAGATTTTTAAAATGTTTGATAGTCTGCTAATTTTAGATTTAGGAGGCTACCCAGTATACTATGGCAATCCGGTAGAGTCCATTGTATATTTTAAAACAAAACTTGATCACATAAATGCACTGGAAAGTGAATGCGTTACTTGTGGAAACGTAAATCCGGAACAGGTTTTTAATATTATTGAAACCAAAGTGTTGGACGAAAATGGAATGCAAACCCGTGACCGAAGAATTTTACCAGAAGAATGGAATGATCATTTTAATAAACTTCCTGCCCAAACATTAGCAGCCAACTACATTCCGAACAAATCCAAGGTAAAGAAAAAAATAAATAAGCCAAATTTCCTAAAGCAATTTAAAGTATTCGCCACACGCGATGTTGCATCTAAAATTCCTAACAAACAATATCTAGCAATCAATTTACTGGAGGCGCCTGTATTAGCTGCCATTCTAGCTTCGCTTATAAAATATTATAAATCAGATTCCGGATACGTGTTTTTTGAAAACAAAAACATACCCGTATATCTTTTCATGTGCGTGTTAGTGGCCTTATTTGTCGGACTGATGGTTAGTGCTGAGGAGATTTTTAAAGACCGTAAAATATTAAAAAGAGAATCCTTTTTAAACTTAAGCAGAGGCAGTTATTTATTTTCTAAAATATCGATACTGTTTTTTGTATCTATGATTCAAACCTTGCTTTTTGTATTAGTTGGAAATTATATATTGGAAATTCAGAACATGCACTTAAGCTACTGGCTAATCTTGTTTTCTACCTCTTGCTTTGCAAATATGCTTGGCTTAAATATTTCTGCTGGGTTTAACTCAGTAATTACCATCTATATTCTAATTCCTTTTTTATTAATTCCTCAAATATTACTTAGTGGGGTTTTGGTGAAGTTTCATGAGCTGAATCCAAAAATTGCAAATCATTTCATCGTCCCGTTTGAGGGAGAGGTAATGGTGTCGCGCTGGGCTTTTGAAGCACTTGCTGTAAATCAGTTTATGAACAATAAATTTGAAAAAAAACTATACCCTTTCGACAAGAAGAAAAGTTTAGCTGAATTTAAAAAGGATGAGTGGGTCAATCAGATGAACAAACTTGCCAATGATGTGCTCTACGAAAAAAGCTACCCTTCCAGAGCGGCTAAAATAAATAAGTTCAATATTCTTATTAACGAAATTCAAAAGGAAAATAAAATAAATCCTACCATAAAATTTAGCAATCTCGAACAAATAAAAACAGAAACGTACGATATTAAAATCGTAGAATCCATCTATGACTACCTTTCAAATATTGAAAAGTATTATATTAAAATGTACAATAGTGCTGATGATAAAAGAGAATATGTATTAACACACGACACCCTTTATATGGAAGCCATAAATGAAAGGAAAAATGAAATTAAATTAGAAAACGAAAATGAACGAATAAGTAATCTTGTAAAAAACACAAGCATTGACGATACCAGAAGGAGTTTACTAGAAGGAAATCAAATTTTAGCTTTGAAAGACCCTGTTTTTAGAGATGGTCCTAGTAATCGCTTTATACGAGCTCATTTTTTTGCTCCCAGAAAATATGCTTTCGGAAGTTTCAGAAGCACCTATTGGGTTAATATTTCTGTAATTTGGTTCATGACATTTATGTTGGCTATTACCCTATATTTTGATATGCTAAGAAAGCTTATAAATTTTCTTTCAACTCGACTGAATATTTTTAAAATACGAAAACTTTAAATAACAGCAATTATCTTAACTTTCAATGGATTACAGCTTCTTCCATTAAATTTAATCTTTAGTATATTCGCACTGATGTTTACCCTTTTAAAAAAAGAAATTCGTTCCTTTCTAAGTTCCTTAATTGGCTACATCGCTATTTGCGTATTTCTGTTACTGGTAGGGTTATTTTTATGGATACTTCCTACAGGTTCAAATATATTAAGCAGTGGTTATGCCGGACTAGACTCCCTATTCTCGTTAGCACCCTGGGTATTTCTATTTTTAATTCCTGCCATTACCATGCGATCCTTTGCCGATGAAAAAAAAGCCGGAACGATTGAGTTTTTACTTACTAAACCACTTACAGACCTCCAAATAATTTTAGCGAAATATTTTGCCAGTGTTGCATTAGTACTTTTTTCTTTAATACCTACTTTAATATACTACTACTCAATTTATAAACTTGGCAATCCAATAGGCAATATCGATTCTGGTGGTACTTGGGGTTCATATATAGGATTATTTTTTCTAGCTTCTGGCTTTGCAGCAATAGGAATTTTTGCATCGGCTTTGTCCGATAATCAGATTGTTGCTTTCATCCTAGCTGTTTTCTTTTGCTTTTTTAGTTATATAGGCTTTGAATACGTTAGCATGCTTGATTTGTTTGGCACGGTGGATGATTTTATTGTTTCGCTAGGCATAAATGATCACTACGTTTCCATGAGCCGAGGTGTGATTGACACCCGAGATGTAGTTTATTACTTAAGCTTAATTTCCATTTTTATTTTAATGACCAAAACTACATTAGAAAGTAGGAAGTGGTAAAGAGTTAATTATTTATTAGAGCAATTAGCAAAAGTTAAAAGGTGAAAAGAAAAAAAGATATAGTCCAACTCATTTTAAGCCTTGCAATAATCTTGCTTGTAAATTTTATTGCCTCTTTTTACTTTTCTCGTTTTGACTTAACAGCCGACAAGCGCTATTCTCTTTCTCCAGCCACCAAAGAAATGCTTGGAAAACTGGAAGACATTGTGTATTTCAAAATTTATTTGGATGGAAATATCCCTGCCGGCTTTGACCGGTTAAAAGTTTCTACCAAAGAGACGTTAGATGAAATGCGAATTTACTCCAACGGAAACATCGAGTATCAGTTCATAAACCCGCTGGAGAGCAACGAAAAGAAAAAGCAAGAGGAAGTAATCAAGCAGCTCATGCAAAAAGGGCTCGAACCAACTTTCATTGAAGTAAAAGTGGATGCGGGCACCTCCCAACAAACAGTAATACCAGGCGCACTTGCCTCTTACCGCACACGTGAATTTCCAGTTCAGCTTTTTAGAGAGCAGGTGGGAGTGCAAAGTGAAGTACAGCTTAACAATTCCATTCAGTCGTTAGAATACGAACTTTCCACCGCCATTCGAAAGCTTACTATGCTTAAAAAATCTAAAGTTGCTTTTACCGAAGGGCATGGGGAATTAGATTCGGTAGATGTATCCAGCATAGCACATGCATTAGGAGATTATTATTCGGTGAGTCGCATTAAGCTAGATGGCAAACTTGACAACTTTGAAGAAATAAATGAACAAGCAGCTATCATTATTGCCAAACCAGATTCTGTTTTCTCAGAGTCTGTAAAATTTATTATTGACCAATACATCATGCAAGGCGGCAAAGTATTGTGGCTGATAGATGGCGTGTATGCCAGCATGGATAGTCTTAGCAGAACAGCAGAAACCTATGCGTTTAGTATGCCTATCAATTTAGATAATCAGCTTTTCAAATATGGAGTGCGGATTAACAACAACCTGCTTACGGATACACGATGTGGCGTAATACCTATTCCAGTAAATAAAAAATACCAGCTTGCACCCTGGTTTTATTTTCCTCTACTCAGCCAAAGCAATAAACACCCAATAGTAAACAATATTAATTTGGTTAAGGCTGAATTTGCAAGCACCGTAGATACCGTGAACGTTGCAGGAATTAAAAAGACTTTTTTATTATCTACCTCAAAAGAAACGAGCCTAATGAATGCTCCAGCTAAAATAGATATACGAAGTGTGTTTGTTGAGCCTAATGCAAAAATGTTTAACCTGGCCTATAAGCCTGTTGCCGTATTATTAGAAGGTAAATTTGAATCATTTTATAAAAACAGACCTTTGAACGGATTGGATTCTTTGCCCCAAATAAAATTTAGAGATAAAAGCGATTTTACAAAAATGATAGTGGTAGCAGATGGTGACATCATTAAAAATGTGGTACAACGTTCTACCAACCGAGCTTATCCACTGGGTTTTGACATTTATTCCAAACAAACTTACGGAAACAAAAATTTTATATTAAACGCCATCAACTATTTATGCGATGATTCGGGCTTATTGGAAGTAAGATCTAGGGAGCTGGTATTACGAATGATGGATCGCAAAAAAGTAAAAGATGGAAAAATTTATTGGCAAACCCTTAACACAGCCGCTCCTATCTTTATCATTATCCTCTTTGGCGTCATATTATCTATAATCAGAAAAAGAAAATTTAGCTCATAACCATGGCAAACAATAAAAAAATAATAATTGCTGCAATTTCCGTTTTAATTTTATCGGGCATTTCCTTTTGGATTATTACACACAACAAATCAGGAACCATCAGAAAAGAGTTGTACGACTTTGCTGTAAAAGACACAGCATCCATCAACAAAATATACATGGTAAGTACTGCTGGAAATCAACTATTGTTAGAAAAACAATCTCCCGGTCAATGGCAAGTAAATGGAAAGTTTATTGCCCGAAACGATGCCATTTTAAACTTGCTTGTCTGCATAAAAGAAATGGAAGTAAGAAACCCAGTTGCTAAAAGTGCTATTGAAAATGTATCAAAAACCTTAGCCACTTCTTCTACGAAAGTAGAAGTTTATCAAAATGATAAGCTGGTAAAAGTATTTTTTGTAGGCAATGACGCACAGGATGGATTAGGCACATTCATGCTTCTCAACGACCATGAAACCGGATTGAACTCAACCCAACCATTCATCATGTTTATACCCGGGTTTAACGGCTTCCTTTCTGTTCGTTTTTTTATGGATGAAAATCTTTGGCGCGACAGAAAAATGTTTGCTTTTTTACCAGATGAAATTGCCAGCCTTTCTGTTGATTACACGCACCTACTTGATTCTTCCTTCACCATCCACTTGACAAATGCAAACTCTATTTCTTTAAGCAATAGCAAAGGAGTGAATATCCCAAATTTTGATACTGCTAAAACAAAACAATACCTTAACTATTATTCCAATATTCAGTATGAAATAATGACCAACAGTCTACGACCTTCGTTTAAAGATTCTATTCTTGCTAAGGGCGCTGTGCACGTGATTACATTAACTGACAGAGTCGGCAAAAAACACATTGTTAAAACATTCTCAAAACCTGCAGAGCCAGGAAGCGTAGATCCTGTAAGTGGAGAACCATTAGTTGAAGACCCCGAACGTATGTTTGCACAGTTTAATGACGACCAAGATATGGCTGTAGTTCAATACTATGTTTTTGGAAAGCTATTCCCTACTCCAACCTATTTTAAAAAAATAGGCCCAACTGCTAAACCCTAATGCAGGAAACAAATTGGAATAAAATAAACCAATTCCTCTTACTTGCTTTTGGCATTGCATGGACTAGCGCATTTGTAATGCGTTATTCACACATTGAATATGGCTCCGAATCATCCATAACGGGGCTTGCGTTTTTTTATATGCCCGCTCCTGCTATCGCTGCATATATCATTCAACGAATTATTGCTCGTGAAAGCTTGCAAGAAATTGGCTTTACACTCAAAGGCATTTCCTGGATTTGGTCATTATTATACACTCCACTTCTTTACACACTATTTTTCTTTGGCGTTTTCTTATCCATATATCTATTAGGAAACACACTCCATATTTCCCAGTTTGGGCATTTAGATTTTACGAATGAGCATTTTTTTGAATTCCTCAAAAAAACACTGACTAATGAACAAAACGAAAGCTTATACCCAATCGACAAGCTTGAAAAAATGAATATGCCATTTTCCCCTTTAATTTTAATTGCCGGAGTATTTATTGCATTTATCGCAGGATATACCATAAACCTACCCTTTACTCTTGGAGAAGAACTTGGCTGGAGAGGCTTGTTGTTGCATGAAACTAGGCATTGGGGATTTTGGAAAAGCAACCTTTTCATTGGCTCTTTATGGGGATTGTGGCACGGCCCAATCATTATGATGGGACATAACTACCCTAATTATCCTGTTATCGGCATTGGTGTAATGGTCATACTATGCATCGGACTTTCCTTCACGATGAGTTATATTCGATATAAAACCAAAACCGTATTTGGTCCTGCCGCATTTCACGGTATGATAAATGCCTCTGCTGGCATTTCACTAATTCTGATTGCTTCTCCCAATGAGCTATTTGGAAGTATTGCCGGATTTGCAGGCGCATTAGGTACTCTGTTGGTTTTGGCTTACATATACATTTTTGACCAGCAATTTATTATTGATTTTGCTGATACTAGACCTCCTGACTCTGTTTAAAAAGAGTTTATAAATGTGTATAAATGAAGCTTGAAATAGCTCAAGTTCCAGTTCTAAAAAATTAGATTTGCCTACCCGATAATCGTTGGATTAATCTTTAAGAATTTTAATAAAAAAAATAGGCCACTAAATACTAACGTAAAAAAGAAAATGAAATTTATTGTATCCAGTTCCGCCTTATCAAAACAACTTTCATCCCTAAGTGGTGTATTAAGTTCCAGCAATGCACTTCCCATTCTTGATAATTTTCTTTTTGAAGTTGAACGAGGTGAGCTAAAAATTTCTGCATCGGACTTAGAGACAACAATGACCGCTTCGATTTCTGTTGAATCCAAAGATTCTGGCACCATAGCTGTTCCTGCTCGTTTGCTTTTAGATATCCTTAAAACATTTCCGGAACAACCGTTAACTTTTACAATTGATAAAAAGAAATTTGCTATCGAAATTTCTTCTGACTACGGAAAATATAAATTGACTGGTCACGATGGAGAAGATTTTCCTAAAAGTGCAGAGCTTGAAAATCCATCTTCTTTCGAAATGAGCGTTGAAACACTTGGATATGCCATTTCTAAAACTTTATTTGCTGTAGGAAATGATGAGTTAAGACCCGTTATGTGTGGAGTTTTTGTTCAATTAGAAGCTGATGGAATTACATTCGTTGCTACCGATGCACACAAACTAGTTCGCTACAAGCGCACTGATGCAAAATCTAAAAAAGGCACTTCCTACATTATTCCTAAAAAGCCTTTAACGCTTCTGAAAAATATTTTAGTTGGAGCAGGAAATGTTACGGTAGAATACAACAACACCAACGTTTCTTTTTCTTTTGGAAATACATTGCTTGTATCCAGGCTGATCGATGGCAAGTACCCTAACTACGATGCAGTAATTCCAAAAGAGAATCCAAACAAAATGATTGTAGACCGCGAGGCATTTTTGAATTCAATAAGACGCGTTTCAATTTTTGCAAATAAAACTACGCATCAAGTAAGATTAAAAGTAAAAGGCAGCGAACTAAATATTTCTGCCGAGGATTTAGATTTTTCAAACGAGGCGCAAGAGCGTCTTACCTGCAACTACAAAGGTGAGGATATGGAAATTGGCTTCAATTCAAAATTTTTGGCTGAAATGCTCAGTAATATTGATTGCGAAGAAGTACAATTTGAAATGAGCACGCCTAACCGTGCCGGTGTACTTGTTCCAACAAAAGATGCAAAAAAAGATGAAGATATTTTAATGCTTGTCATGCCTGTTATGTTAAATAACTAAAAAGCTTTTTTACCAGCATGCTTAATTTGTAATAACGGCTACTTTCATTACCTTTAACGTTCAATCCATTTTCCATGAAAAAAACCATATTCGTTTTATCCGTAATTTTTTGTTTTGTTTTCTTAATGTCATTTATTGGAGGCGGAGATAATCCAAGCATACATAATGGAGCAGGCGCACCAGTAGGTTATGCCGGAGATCCTGGAGGGGGAAATAAAACATGCACAAACTGCCATGCAGGCACTGCAAGTACTTTAGCTGGTATTTTTTCTTCTAATATTCCAGGAACTGGGTATGTACCAGGCAATACGTATACAATTACTGCCAATTTTGTTAAGTCCGGTCATGTGGAGTATGGATTCCAAGCATCCCCGCAAGATATTTCTGGTGCTGCGATGGGGTCGATGGCAAACTTAGGTACTCAAACACAATTAATTGGTCAAGGCGGTAAATATGTTACGCATACTAACTCCGGGAAAAGTGGAACTGGAAGTATTACATGGAATTTTGAATGGACTGCTCCTACTTCAGGATCTGGGGCGGTTACGTTTTACGGTGCTTTTAATGCTACAAATAACAACAACTCAACCTCAGGCGATCAAGTATTCAAATCAACCATGTCTGTAAATGTAGGTACTGCGTCTGTATTTAATAGCTACGAAAATCATTTTTCTCTTTCTACCTTTCCCAATCCAGCTACTGATAATCTTGCAATAAACTTCTATCTAGAAAATCAATCGGATATTACTATTGATTTGATTGATCTAAAAGGGAATAAAATACAAATGCTTCTTTTAGAAAGTAATTCTAGAGGGGAAACAACAAAATCTATAGACATTTCTTCTTATCAAAAAGGAATTTATTTTATTAGACTTACGGTTGATGGAAAACAATCTGTAAAAAAGTTTATTAAACTTTAACATCAAAAATAGTACTTGTTAATTTCTAAATTCAGGAAAATCTTCCTGATCTATTCGCCATTGTTCGTCTTCGTCATCTTCTTCATCTTCCCAATCAAATTTCTTTGACTGAGGTCCTTCTTTTCTAAAATAAAATGCAGTAATAATTCCTGCTAACGCACCTAGTAAGTGCGCTTCCCAAGAAACACCTTCCTGTAAGGGTAATACGCCCCAAACCATGCTTCCATAAAGAAACACTACAATCATTGCAAGTACCATGGAAGTTTTTTCTTTTCTAAAAACTCCGCTAAAAAAAATAAATGTTGCAAAACCATAAACCAACCCGCTGGCACCAATATGATAAGCATCTCTTCCTGCTGCCCAAAGCCAAATATTAGACATAAGGTATACCCAAAAAAATATAGAAAAAGCTATGGGCCGATAAAAATAAAAGGTGATGGCAACTAAAACCAACAAAGGAATAGAATTTGAAAAAAGATGATCGAATGAACCATGAATTAAAGGAGTTGTAATAATACCCAAAAGCCCTTGGTAAGATCTTGGATATAAACCATACCGGACAAAATCTATGTCGAGCATAAACTCAATAAACTTTACACACCATAAAATAGCCACAAACAAAAAGGGATAAAAGATGCTTCTTGTTATTTTTTTCTGCTCTTCTTTGTTTTGAATACTCAATTTAACGCTGATTTACGATCATTAGTCAAAATTCATTCCTAAAATAATAGTATGCCAATTAGGCATAAATACTAAATTTGGTACGTGAAAAAGCTGTTGTCGGTTTCCCTACTTATCCTATTTCTATTCAATGTAGTTGGGTTATTTGCTTTCTACCTGGTATTTAGTTTTAGCCACAAATCTGATGTTGATCAAGCAATGCAAAATGAAAAATATATTGAAACTATTCGCATTCATAAATCAGAGCTAAAAAATATTGTATTTAAAGACAAAGGAAAGGAATTTATTTTCAACGGAGAGATGTATGACATCAAAAATAAAACTACCCAAGGGGATTACATTGTTTTTAAATGCATCAATGATAAAAAAGAGAAAAAGCTTTTAGCAGGCCTTTTCGCCCAAGTTGATCATAACTCCAACGCTGCCACTTCCTCTGAAAAAAAACAAAGTGCTGACTTTTACAAATCAATAAAAGACTTGTTTTTAAACCACAACACACAGCACGCTGCTATTTCAAATCTGCTGACGTATGCTCCTTTTTTATCAAGTGATTATATTTATCCTCCAGCTTCCATGCCTTCCCCTCCTCCCGAGATTTTATTTTTCTAGTTGAAAATAAATTGAACCCGTCATGGGTTTCCACTAAATACTAATAATTACTATTATGAAAAAGATATTTTTTATACTTATAACAACGTGTGCTTACTCATTGTCGATTTCACAAAACAGCTATACGCCTGATTCTAGTAAAAAAGTAATTCAACTGAATGAGATGGTCATTTCGGCTAACAAGACAGAAGAAAAAAAGTCAGACATCCCTCAAGTTATTGAAATAATAAAAAGCAAGGATGTTGAACTGAGCAACCCACAAACATCGGCAGATATGTTGATGAATACCGGAAATGTATTTGTTCAGAAAAGTCAAATGGGAGGCGGCAGCCCCGTGCTTAGAGGCTTTGAAGCAAATCGTGTACTAATTGTTGTAGATGGCGTTCGAATGAATAATGCCATTTACAGAGCCGGACATTTACAGGATGTAATCACCATTGACAATATGATGCTGGACAGAACCGAAGTTCTTTTTGGTCCTTCTTCTGTAATGTATGGCAGCGATGCGCTAGGAGGTGTAATGCACTTTTACACAAAAAACCCAATCCTTTCTGATTCTGCAGGTCCATTGTATAAAATTAACATGGGGCTCAGGCACTCTACTGCAAACAAAGAGCAAACAGCACACATTAATATAAATGTAGGATTCAAAAAGTTTGCTTCATTAACCAGTATCACTTCGGGCGATTATGGAAATTTACGCACAGGAAGCTTCCGCCAGCCCTACGCACAATCATTTGGCAAAACGTTTAACTACGTGCTGCATGTAGATAACTTGGATACATTACTTAAAAATCACGACCCAAACCTGCAACGCTTTACAGCCTATAAGCAGTTTGATTTAATGCAAAAGTTTTTATTCAAACAGAATAGATACATTTCGCACCTAGCTAATTTTCAATATTCAAACTCATCGGATATTCCTCGTTTTGATAGATTACAACAATATCAAAACAATGGAGATCCTAAATACGCAAGGTGGCATTACGGTCCACAAAAAAGAATGTTAGCTTCTGTCAAAACACAAATAGATTCTGAATGCAAATTGTTTGACCAAGTAAATATTATTTTGGCATACCAGGATATTACACAGGAGCGAATTACAAGAAGATTTAAAAAAACTTCGGAGCAGTCACAAATAGAAAAAGTGGCTGTTTACTCTGGCAACATTGATGCACGTAAAAACATTAGAGAAGTGCACGAATTACATTACGGACTTGAAAGTACTTTGAATGAAGTTAATTCTTCTGCCTTTGCTAAAGATATTTACACGGAGATAAAAACCCCATCCGCTACTCGCTACCCGGATGGAGGCAGCACAATGAGCACTGCTTCCGCTTACGTATCCCATAGTTGGGAAATGAGCGAAAAATATATTCTCACAGATGGAGTACGATTCAATCATGTTACTTTGAATTCGAGCTGGAAAGATACCTCGATTTTTAATTTTCCTTTTTCGTCAGTTGCTCAAAAAAACAATGCTGTTAACGGAAGCCTAGGGTTTGTAGCAATGCCATGGAAAGGATGGCGCTATACACTTATGGCATCCAGTGGATTTAGAGCTCCTAACGTAGATGACATGGGAAAAGTAAATGAATCCTCCAATGGTTCTTTGATAATTCCAAATCCAAAATTAAAACCAGAATATGCTTACAATGGAGACTTTAGCATTTCAAAATCATTTAAAGACGAAGTAAAAATTGAGGCAGTGTATTTTTACACCTTGTTACAAAATGCTATCGTAGTTAGAGGTGATAAGTATAATGGACAAGACTCAGCTATGTTTGAAGGCAGCATGAGCAAAGTGATGTCTGCTCAAAATGCTGATGAAGCCTATATTCAAGGGTTATCCTTAAGTTTTCTGGCTGACGTAAATAAGAACTTCTCCATAAAAAGTTCTATAAACTACACCTATGGCTTATATAAAGACAAGTTAAAAGACACGTTAGTGCCAATGGACCACATTCCACCTGTATTTGGACAAACTAGTTTTTTGTATCACTATAAAAAGTTTGAATCAGACTTTTACATTCGATACAATGGATGGAAAAGACTAGAGGATTATAGTCCAAGTGGAGAAGATAACCTGCCACAAGCTACAATATATGGAATGCCTTCTTGGTATACGCTAAACTTTAAAACATCATTGCAAGCTAACTCGTTCCTAAAATTAATATTTGGAGTAGAAAATATTATGGATGTGCATTACCGCACTTTTGCATCAGGAGTGAGCGCTCCGGGCAGAAACTTTGTATTTGCAGTTAGAGCAACCTATTAAGGTTGAGGAACAGCTTGAGTTTTCAGAAATGAGGAATATAATTTAGGGCTTACCCTAAAACATATTCCTTATTTCCTTTTACATTTATACCTTTACGTCTTATTTCATTCCTATGAACAACAAACTAATGCTTCAAGAAAATTCTTTAAAAGAGAAAGTAATTATTGTTACCGGTGGCGGTACGGGATTAGGTAGATCCATGGTAAAATGTTTCTTGCAACTAGGAGCCAAAGTAGTTATTACCAGTCGTAAAATAGAAGTATTAGAAAAAGCTGCCGAAGAATTAAGAAAAGAAACAGGCGGTAATGTTCTTGCTTTAAAATGCGATGTACGCAACTACGAAGAGGTTGAAGGAATGATGAAAATAGTTGTAGAAAAATTTGGAAGCTTTAATGTTTTACTTAATAATGCTGCCGGAAATTTTATTAGTCCTACCGAAAGATTATCCCATCGAGCCTTTGATACCGTAGTAGATATTGTTTTAAAAGGATCCTATAACTGCACATTGGCAGCAGGTAAATATTGGATAAAAGAAAAAATTAAAGGAGCCGTTCTAAGTACGCTTACCCCCTACTCCTTTACAGGTTCTGCATTTGTAGTTCCTTCCGCTTGCGGAAAAGCAGGAGTACTAGCGCTCACCCAATCTCTTGCTGTGGAATGGGGTAAATATGGAATACGCTTAAATGCTATGTCACCCGGCCCATTTCCATCCGAAGGCGCCTGGACACGATTACTTCCTGGAGATATGATGAAAAAATTTGATCCTGCAAAAAGCACCTCGTTAAACAGGTTAGGCGAACATGATGAGCTTGCAAACCTTGCCTCTTTTCTAATTTCCGACTATTCATCGTATATGACTGGAGAGAATGTAGTAATTGATGGCGGTCAATGGCTAAAAGGAGCAGGGCAATTCAATGCGCTAGAGGCTGTTCCATCTGAAATGTGGGATACAATAGAGGAGTTAACCAGAAAAGGAAAATCAAAATAAAGTAGAAATTAATAAATTATAATAAAAAAAGCGAAACAAATTGTTTCGCTTTTTTTATGAGAAAAAATAAATATTATTGATCAGCACCTGCTTGTAAGCTAATCTTACGAACAGCAGCTCCGGCAGGAGTGTTTACGCGAACAAAATAAAAACCATTGGGAGCTTGTAAAGTAATGTTTTCTGTTTGCGCCTTAATAGTTCCTTGAAAAACTACATTCCCTGAAGTGCTATACACGTCCGTGTCATAATTTGTTCCTGCTTGATAACTCACAATGGTAACGGAGAAAGTACCAGAAGTAGGATTTGGGCTTGTGCTGAAAAACGAAGTGTTTGATTCTGCTAAAACAGGAGCAACTCTGTTTACATTTGACTTAGATAAATTTAAATTTGATGCCATGGGTTTAATAAAATTAATGATGGATTAATATGGGTTTTATTTTTTAATTATTTTGGAAATGCTAATTCCTACAGGACACGTAAACTTAAGATAATAAACTCCTACTGCTTCTTGATTTAAATCAATTTCTGTTCGGGCTTGTCGACTTGTATTGGTCGTAAAAACTTTCTTTCCATAAACGGAATAAATTTCTAGCAGTCCTTCGTAATCGTTCGTTCTCACCTGAAATATTCCCGATGTAGGATTTGGAAACACAGCAACAGCTACCAAAGCAGATTCATTAAACATTCCCGTAGGCCCTGCAACTTTATTCACATTTGACTTAGAAAGATTTAAGTTCGAAGCTTGAATAATAGGATTTTTAATACTTAATCCACAGGTTATGCTCCATTTTGTTATAACCCTCCAAGAGGCCGTAGCTTGAAATGTTGCATAGGCTGTATCACTAATACTTTGCTGAGTGCCTGCTACATTCCCTAATGTATCCCAGACACCTGTGCTGAAATCATCGCGCATTAAAACATAATTGTTTACAGGGTTAGCGCTATTTTCGATGGTGTAAAGCTGAGGCCAGCTAAAATTACCGCTGTTATTCGTAATGAAAATGGTATTATGAAAATTACTCATTGCGCTAATATTTCCGCAAGTGTCGCGCAATTGAATTTTGTATCGATACGTTCCAGAATTTGGATTTCCTGTATTAGGGAAATATTTTGTTCGCACGGTATCAATAAACCAACTCAACGAATCATACGAGACAGATCCAATTTGCTTGTAGATGTTAGTTGATGTTTCTCGAAATATAAGCATGCTGTCATACACCGGTTGTGCCGTTTTTTCCCAGGCAATAATGTTGTATTTAGAAATTGAATCAACAGTTACTAAACAAATACTAGGAGCTGCCGGCTGAACCATAGTAATAGTTGTGGTTGCTGTGTTCGAGCAGCTATTTGCATCTGTCCCAGTTACGGTGTACGTACTGGTAGTTGATAGAATAAATCCAACTCCATTCAAAATTCCACTCGACCACACATACGATTGTGCGCCACCACCGGTTAATGTAATAGAGGTATTTGTACAAAGTGTGACAGTATTAGTACTAGCATTTGCTAAAACTGTTGGGAGCGGATTGGTAGCTACGATCTCTGTTTTTGTTGCAGTAACTGTACAACTAGGATTAGTCCCGGAAACGGAATAACTTCCAGAAGAAGTTGGCGTAATAACAATGCTTGTAGTAGTTGCACCGGTGCTCCAAGAATAATTAGACGCACCTGCAGCCGAAAGAGTAATTGGCTTTCCTGCGCACACCACTACATTTCCTGAAATAGTAATGGGTCCGGGCAAGGAATTCAAAAGCACCGATACATCCTGTGCAGTGCTACTATTGTTGGCTGTCACTAAATCAGGCTTGCTGTCTCCATTAAAATCATCCGTAACAATCGAAACAGGAACCAAATCGGTAGCAAAGTTAACTGCTGTATTAAATCCTCCAACCCCATTGCCTCTAAGTACAGATACATTAACTCCACTGCTATTACAAACCGCTAAATCTTTTATTCCATCTCCATCGTAATCTCCATTTGTAATAGTTTGCGGACTATTACCTGCACCAAAAGTATTAGGCCCTAAAAACTGACCATTTCCTTGCCCTAACAAAACAGATACATTACTCGTTGCACTGTTTGCAGTTGCAACATCTATTTTATTATCGTTATTAAAATCTGCTGCGCAAATTCCGATTGGACTAACCGTGCCAGCACCTACGGTAAAATTTCCTGCAGAAAAAAATGAACCAGATCCATTATTCAGCAAAACTGTAATATTTTGAGAAGTAGTATTTGCTGTAATTAAGTCAACACCATTCGCATTGTTTACATCCACTGCAATTACAGTTACAGGGGCAGATCCCACCGTATAAGTAGATGGAGCGTTAAAAGTTCCAGAGCCCGTACCTAAAAAAACGGATACTGTACCCGGACTCGAATTTCTGTTTGACACTACCACATCTTTTTTATTATCATTATTAAAATCTGCAGTAGCAATAGAAGTAGGATTAGTACCGGCAGCATAACTAGTTGGCGAACCAAAACCACCAGCACCATTTCCCAACAAAACTGACATACCTTGAAAAGACCCGTTGTTAGCAACAGCTAAATCTGCTTTGTTATCTCCATTAAAATCGTTCGTACATACACCATAAGGTTGGGTGTTACAAGGGTAGCTAACAGGAGCAGAAAAACCTCCGGAGCCATTTCCTAAAAATATAGCGATGCTATGCGTTGAGACAATGCAGACTGCTAAGTCTTTTTTGCCATCTCCGTTAAAATCGCCTGTACAAACAGATTTAGCTGCTGCACCAGTTAAGAAATTGTTGGGAGGTGTAAAGCAAAGCTGTTGAGCCAGCAATGAATAACCAATGAATGAGGTGATGAGGGAAAAAAATAATTTCATGCAATTTTTTTTAAGAATTCAAAGATAATAAATATTGCAAGCATTTACCTAATCAAAAGTTGACAATAAGTGAGAAAATCTTACTTATAACCTTCGTTTATATACACGTACTTTTATATTTGCAATAAACAGTCAATTTTTTATTACATGAAACGAATCCTGCCTTTTCTGATCATCATCTTAGTACTTTTTGGACTTATTTTGGGCTTAAATACATACAATTATTATTCACAAAAGGAAAGTCCTAAATTACTGCCTGTTTTTGGAAATAAAATTCCGCACGGATTAGATACAATATATCATACCATCTCAAATTTTTCATTTACAAACCAACTGGGCGACACCATTACACAAGAAGATATAAAAGATAAAATATTTGTGGTCGAATATTTTTTTACTACCTGCCAAAGTATTTGTCCGGTTATGAATAAAAATATGATTAAAGTGTCAGAAAAATTTAAAAATGATAGGAACTTTAAAATCCTTTCACATACCGTAAGACCCGAAGAAGATTCTGTAGCATCCATGCTTGTTTATGCACATCAACACCATGCAGATTCTACCCAATGGTGGTTTCTTACCGGTGATAAAAGAAAATTATATTCTATAGCACGCACTAGCTACATGATGGATAACTACGAAGGCGATGGAGGTAGCGATGACTTTATTCACACGCAACTATTTGCTTTAATTGATAAACAAAAGCGCATCCGAGGATATTACGATGGTACAGATACGATAGAAGTAAATAAATTAATTAAGGATATTAGCCTCTTAAAAACAGAAGCAGAACCCCAAAAACAATAATTATGAAAATGAAATTAAGTTTAGGATTGATAATCGTTAGTATATTATCACTTACAGCATGTACTAGCGAAATAAAAGAAGAAACAACCTCCATGCCTGAAGCTAAAGAAGAAGTTGTGGCAGCTCCCAAAATTGATATTACCGAAGACCAACTAGCATCTAAAACAGATCCTGTTTGTGGGATGCCTGCCTTTAAATTTCTAGCAGACACGGCAATCTATCATGGAAAAACATATGGCTTTTGCGGTGCAGGATGCAAAATGTCATTTATGGAAACACCCGATGCATTTATTGAAAAATTAAAATAATATTTATGTCAGAAAACTTAAGCAACCTAGAGCCCAAAGAATTGTGGAATCACTTTGCGGATTTGAATGCTGTACCTCGCCCATCCAAAAAAGAAGAACGTGTAATTGAGTTTATGCTTCAGTTTGGAAAAAAACTTGGGCTTGAAACCATAAAAGATGAAGTAGGCAATGTGATAATAAAAAAGCCTGCCAGCAAAGGGATGGAAAACAAGCAAACCATTGTGTTGCAAGGCCACCTGGACATGGTACATCAAAAAAATGCAAGTACCAATTTTGATTTTGAATCACAAGGAATTAACATGTTTATAGAGGGGGATTGGGTAAAAGCAAAAGGAACAACATTAGGAGCCGATAACGGCATTGGAGTAGCAACCATCATGACGGTTTTAGCTTCAACCTCTATTTCCCATCCCGCTATTGAAGCCTTATTTACCATTGATGAAGAAACCGGAATGACCGGTGCATTATATTTAAAAGGCGGAATCCTAAAAGGAAAAATACTACTGAACCTTGATACCGAAGATGATGATGAGCTTACGATTGGATGTGCAGGAGGAATAGATGTATCGGCAAACGGGAATTACCAACCAGAAAATTGCCCTGCCAATGCTGTTGCTTACCAAATTCATGTGAAAGGATTAACAGGAGGGCATTCCGGCATGGATATTCACAAAGGCAGAGGCAACGCTAATAAAATAATGAATGCAGTTTTGGTGGCTGCAACAGAAAAGTTTGAAATAAATATTTCTACAATAGATGGTGGTGGATTGCGTAACGCCATTCCAAGGGAATCATCGGCAACAATTGCTCTTGCAGAAAAAGATAAAGATGCTTTTGAAAAATATGTTTTGGAACTCAATACAAAATATAAAACTGAATACAAAGACACAGACCCAAACCTTATTATTAGTGCCGAAACAACAACACGTCCAAAAAATTGTTTAGCTAAAGACTTTCAAAAAAAGTTTTTACAAAGCATAAGCGACTGCGAAAATGGGGTGTATAAAATGAGCCCAACTATTAAAAGTCTTGTACAAACATCGAACAACGTTGCAAGAATATTGGTAAAAGATAATTCATTTACCATCCTTTGTTTAACACGCAGCTCTGTTGATGCAGAAAAAATGGAGCTAGCCAACAAACTCAAAGCAAATTTGGAAGTTACAGGAGCAAAAGTTAACTCTGGCGGGCTATACCCGGGCTGGACACCAAAACCCGAAACAGACATTGTAAAAATAATGAGCAGCCTTTACAAAGAACTATTTAAGGCCGATGCAAAAGTAAGCGCCTGCCATGCTGGTTTAGAATGTGGAATACTTGGCACAAATTACCCGGATATGCAAATGATTTCTTTTGGACCAAACATACGCGGAGCTCACTCCCCCGATGAAAAAGTGCAGATAAGCTCTGTGCAAAAATTCTGGAAATTGTTTTTGGAAACGTTAAAGCATATTCCTGAAAATTAGCTTACAAAACACCAATAGTATAAATGTATAACCACACATGCTATACGCTGTTATACCCAAAAATCCGGGTGGTAAACAACGTAAAAGAACTAAATTTACAGAGGTATAAACAAGTTACGATTGCGTATTATTATTCAGACATAGTTCCAAGCCAAAAAGACACTGCACACATCCGATGGCAAAACGAATTTTGAAAATCCGAAAGGAAATAGATCATGTTTTATAAGCTACATAGAGCCATTTCTAAAATGAAATTGTTAATCGTAGTCTTTTTTGTTGAGGGTATGGCTTCCTCGCCTACGACCCAGTGCAAGTACTCTCAATAATTATCCACTTAAAAGCTGACTAACTAATTAAAAAAATATAAATTAGTGTTCTCAAAATAACAGTATGGCAAAAAAAAATAAAAAGAATTTATCCTCCGAGCAAAGTAAAAAACTTCTTAGCATATTGAAAGCTCGTTTTGAAAAAAATATGGATCGCCACAAAGGAGTAAATTGGAATAAAGTACAAGCAAAGCTTGAGTTAAATACCGATAAGCTTTGGTCGCTAAATGAAATGGAAAACACGGGAGGTGAGCCTGATGTTGTTGCTTACGATAAAAAAAACGAGGAGTATATCTTTTTCGACTGTTCCCCTGAAAGTCCTGCTGGTAGAAGAAGTTTTTGTTATGATCACGAAGCGTTGGCATCAAGAAAAGAACACAAACCCAAAAACAGTGCTGTGGGTAAGTCTACTGATATGGGGATTGAACTTTTAACAGAAGATCAATATCGGGAGTTGCAGAAACTAGGAAGCTTTGATGCTAAAACATCGAGTTGGGTTAGAACACCTTCTGAATTCAGAAAACTTGGCGGTGCTCTATTTTGTGATTTTCGATACGGAAATGTTTTTGTGTATCACAACGGAGCAGAATCTTATTACAGTGGTAGAGCTTTTCGCGGTTCGCTAAAAGTATAATTATTAGTGAGAAAATTCAGAATATTTTTCTATAACAACGTTTTCTCTTGTGTTGGGCGTGCTCATAGTTTTTCCAGTTGGAAATAGCGTTGGTGTTGGTTTCAAAAATCCCGGTAGTCTCAATGATGCTCATGCCGTGTGCTAGCATCTCTTTTTGAATCTCTGCCATTAATATTACGCCTGCACCGGTACTCATTACTTCTTTTTTTACTCCTGTTAACATTTGATCCATTACATCTACCCCTTTACGTGCTTGTAAAATATGCCAGAATCCAAAAGGAAATAAACTACCATTTGCTTTTTGCATAGCTTTTGCTAAACAAGGTAATCCTACAATAAAACCAACTAGTTCGTCTTTTAACTTTACCATCTTCACAAATTCCGGATTAAGAAGTTTGATGTACTTCTCTTTGTAAAACTCCATCATTTGGGGAGTAAACTCCGTTACGTAGGGCAACTCACTAAACGCATCGTTCAGTATTTTAAAAATTGTATCTGAATAAGGAAGCAGCTCTTCCATCTTTTTAAAATGTACTACTTCAATGCCATATCGTTTCATAATTAATGCAGATCCGCGATTTGCTTTTGTAACTGGTCCTTCTCCTACTGTCAATCTGAACTCTAGCCAATCTATTTCTTTGCTATATCCCAGCTTTTCTAAATGCTTGTGATAATATTCGTGATGATATACTGACCCGATGGATTGCAGCTGGTCGAAGCCTTCTACTAACAAACCTTGCGTATCTAAATTTGCGAAACCCAATGGACCGTGTATGCCTATCATCTTGTTTTCCTTAGCCCATGCTTCGGCAGTTGCAATAAGTTTTTCTACCACTTCGGCATCATCAATAAATTCAATGCGAGAGAAGCGCGCTATATTTTCTCCGGTCTTTTTATTATACGCTTCGTTAATGATGGCTCCAATTCTTCCAACACATTTTCCATTTTTAAATGCGGTCCAAAATTTTGCTTTACAAAAATCAAAAGCCGGGTTAGTTTTAGGAAATAAAGATTTTAATTCTCCTGCTTTTAATGGGGGCGCCCAAAAGGCATTGCCTTTATAAATATCAAATGGCAGATTTACAAATTGCTTTGCATCTGCTTTTGTTTTTACTTCTTTAATTTCTACTGACATATTATTTCAAATATTTTTCTTTCATTACAGTCATGTGATGCACTTCGTGCCCCGCAAGCATGTAGGCTAATCCTCGCACCGTTGAAGGATTTCCATTTGCTGTTCCTTTACTTTGAATTTGGCTTTCGCTTAAGCTCCTAAGAAGTGATAAAGTTGCCTTGCGAACGCTCACATACTCTTCAATGATATCTTGAAAATTCCTTTTATCTGCATAAGAGGTTTCAGCGTAAACATTTTCATCAAAACCGGGTAAGGAAGCTTTTTCGCCACGCGCAAACGCTAGTATTCGGTAAGAAAAAATACGTTCCGTATCAATAATATGCAGCATCAACTGAGGGATACTCCACTTCCCTTCAGCATAACAGTAGCTTAGTTTTTCTGCTGGAAGAGACTGAATGAGGCTAGTTGTGCCTTTCTCCAAACTTTCCAAGAAAAAAATAACATCGTTGCTTGGAACCAAATCAACATATTTTTTTTGATAGGCAGTAAGTTCCGAATCGTTTGGCTTAGTCCAGTTTGCGGTAGTTTTCATTTAAGCAAATATATTGTAATTATTAAAGAATATAATCAGACTTTATACAACACACTCATTTTTAAATTACCTAATTGTCAAATTAATTAATTTTCAAATTTAATTCATGCCTCTTTTCTTTTTAATATTCTCGTAGGCTTCCTGCACCCTTTTAAATTTTTCGGTTGCAGCTCGCTCTACCTCTGCTCCTTCCTGCGCCACTTTATCCGGATGATATTTCAAAGCCATTTTACGGTACGCTTTTTTTATTTCATCATCAGAAGCACTTTCTGAAACTTCCAAAATTTTGTAGTCGCTTTGCGCATCTCGGTAATACATCGCCTTCAACGAGTTCATATCGGCCGATGTAATTCCCATGTATGCACCAATCTGCTCTATCGTAGAAATTTCTGAAGGATGAATATGTCCATCCGCACTGGATAGCCCGTACAAATAATGAATTAATTGTAAGCGCGATGCAATGGGCATAAATTGTTTTATTTGTGAGCATACCTGCTGAACAGGAATCTCTTTCTTGAGCATTTCGCGCAGCAAGAGCATATCCTGATACGCTTTTTGCTCTCCAAATTGCCGAATAAAAAAGTTGCGCACATAATCCAGTTCTGATTTTTTAGGGATGCCATCACTTTTCATTACTGCGGCTGATAAAACTAACAGCGAAGCTGTAAAATCATTTACCGAACTGCTGTTAAAGGTGCGAGGACCAGAGCTGCTGCCACCAGCACTTTTATATACAGTAACATCAGCACTATCAACTAATGACCCTAATGCAAAACCTAAAATTGCGCCTACAGGCCCACCCAGCGCCCAACCCAATCCACCACCTAACCATTTTCCAAACTTTGCCATATTCTAACGATTAAATTTTATATGTGAATATTATCAAAAAAAATAGTTTACGAATTTACTAATCTAGGTTAAAATGACACATTTTATGTTTAAGTAGCAAGAATGAGAACTAGATAAATCTTTTATCTTTGCCTCCCTTTCAAATAGTAAAAAAAACAATATCATGTCATCTACACAAGACTTAGGAGTAGGAACCGTTATCAAACACAATAGCGATCTTTGCCAAATTACTGAACTACAACACAGAACGCCAGGAAACAAGCGTGCTTTTGTACAAGTTAGGATGCGCAACCTACGCACCGGAAAAACGCTAGACCACCGTTACAGAGCTGGAGAGGCGGTAGAAATTGCTAGATTAGAATATAAGCAAATGCAATATTTATATCCCGAAGGAGAAACATTGGTATGCATGGATACCGAAACATTTGAGCAAATTTATGTTCCAAAACTTTTATTTGGCGATGCAACTAAGTTTTTAAAAGAAAATATGGAAGTGAAAATAGGTATTGAAAGCGACATTCCTGTTTATGCTGAACCTCCAACATTTGTGGATGTAGTAATTACCTATACCGAACCAGGCGTAAAAGGAAACACCGCTACAAACGCCATGAAGCCGGCTACTGTTGAAACCGGTGCTACTGTTAACGTTCCATTATTTGTGAATCAGGGCGAAAAAATTCGAATTGATACACGTACAAACGAATATGTGGAACGAGTAAAAGAATAATCCTACACTTTGGATTACTATTCACATCATTTAATTTCTATTTTTTAAGATCATGTCTCAGCCCTGGACGATAGTCCTTATCATGCTTGTCTTTTCCGCCTTTTTTTCCGGACTAGAAACTGCTTTTCTTACTGCAAACAGACTTCGGATTGAGCTTTTAAGCAAGCGCAACGTTTTTCCCGCTCCGCTATTATCTTTTTTTATAAAAAACTCTACTCATTACATCAGCACCATGCTAGTGGGAAATTGTATTTCTCTGGTTGTGTTCAGTATTTTTATGTCAAAGATTGTTGCACCTTACCTATCAGCTTACATCAACTCTCCCATCGCTATTCTGCTATTAACAACTTTCGTTTCGACAATATTTATTCTTGTTACTGCTGAATTTTTACCAAAAAATCTTTTTCGAATAAATCCAAACCGAATATTAACTGCATTTGCAATTCCACTTGTATTAGTATATTTTTCGCTATATCCGATTGTCTTTATCACGAATAAACTGGCTAGACTTTTCTTACGTTTCTTTTTGGGCACAGTGTTTCCTCAAAATGAAATCTCGTTTGGGAGAATTGACTTAGTACATTATATTTATGAAAACACTTCCACCGCAGTTCAAAGACAGGAATTAGAAAATGAAGTGAAAATTTTTAAGCGCGCCCTTGGTTTTTCCAAGGTCAAAGCTCGCGATTGTATGATTCCAAGAACCGAAATTGCTGCCATCAGCGTTGATGAATCGCCAGATAATCTTAGGAAAATGTTCATCGATACGCGCCTGTCAAAAATTATGATTTACAGAGGAGGCGTAGATAACATCATTGGATATACACACTCATCGGAAATTTTCAAGAAACCAGATACAATCATTTCTATTTTGCTCCCTGTTTTGATTGTTCCCGAATCTATGCCGGCCAATGAGGTGTTAACCTTATTCATTCAACAGCATAAAAGCGTAGCCCTCATTGTGGATGAATTTGGAGGTACTGCCGGCATGCTTACCATGGAAGATGTTATTGAAGAGATTTTTGGAGAGATAGAAGATGAGCACGACAAAGAAGAAATGGTAGAGCAAAAAATTAATAAAGATGAATTTGTTTTTTCCGGAAGACTAGAGATTGACTACTTAAATGAAAAACATAAATTAACACTTCCCGTTTCGGAAGAGTATACAACCCTAGCCGGTCTTATTTTACACATTCGCCAGCATTTTCCAAAGCAGAACGAGGTGATTATCAAAAGCCCCTACTACTTCAAAATACTTTCCACCACAGATACCACCATCGATCAAATACAACTAAAAATTATTGGATAATTTATTTTTAGAACTTGGCTCTATCTCTATACGAGAATTCAATATTTGTATATTCGCCAAATAAAATCGCAGCAGCAATAATCATGAAAGTTTTAAAGTTTGGAGGCACCTCCGTTGGTTCTGTAGAAAGGCTGAAAAGCCTAGTATCGCTTATTAGCAACAGTGATCCAAAAATCGTTGTACTATCTGCTATGAGCGGAACTACAAATGCGTTAGTAGAAATTGCGGCTTCGCTTTACGCAAAAGAAAACGACAAAGCAAAAGAACAGATTGATGCGCTGGAAAAAAAATATGTTGCTGTCATAAATGATTTATATTCGAAAGAAGAAGCAATCAAGAAAGGAAAAGAGTTGATTAAAAATCATTTTAATTACATAGGCTCTTTCACGCTGGATATGTTTACTGCCAATGAAGAAAAAGCAATTCTTGCGCAAGGAGAATTGCTTTCTACCGCCATCGAGCATTATTACCTAGAAGAACAAGGCATTGATTCGGTGCTGCTCCCTGCACTTAACTTTATGCGTATTGATGAAAATGACGAACCTAACCTTTCCTACATTGAGGAAAACTTAAAAGTTGAGCTGCAAAAATATCCTGGCAAAAAACTTTTTATCACGCAAGGATATATCTGCCGAAATGCTTTTGGAGAAATTGATAATCTGAAAAGAGGCGGAAGCGATTACACCGCAACGTTGATTGGAGCTGCTTTATCTACCGATGAAATTCAAATTTGGACGGACATTGACGGCATGCATAACAACGATCCTCGCTTAGTGGAAGGAACTTTTCCTGTAACTGAGTTATCTTTTGACGAAGCTGCAGAGCTAGCCTATTTTGGAGCAAAAATATTGCATCCTACTTGTGTGCTGCCTGCCCAAAAAAGGAAAGTGCCTGTTCGTTTGTTAAATACCATGCAACCAAATGCTAAAGGAACTGTTATTACAGATAAAACGCCTACCGATCGCATCACAGCCGTTGCGGCAAAAGATGGGATTACTGCTATTAAAATAAAATCGGGCAGAATGCTTTTGGCATACGGTTTTTTACGTAGTGTATTTGAAATATTTGAGCGTTACAAAACACCAATCGATATGATTACTACTTCTGAAGTAGCAGTTTCCGTAACAATTGATGACACAAAAAACTTAAATGAAATTGTGAACGAGCTAAAAGAGTTTTGTACAGTTGAAGTAGACAAGAACCAAACTATTGTCTGTGTGGTAGGTAGTTTCTCAGCAGAAAAACAAGGCTACGCTTTTAAAATTTTAGATTCATTAAAAAACATTCCTATCCGTATGATCTCCTACGGTGGTAGCGCTAATAATATTTCTGTATTAATAGAATCTAATTACAAAAAAGAGGCTCTGGTAGCACTTAATAAAGGTTTATTTGGAAAATAATGTTTACGAAAGATACCATACAAAAATTTAAAGCTACTCCTACTCCGTTCTATTATTATGATTTGGAGTTGCTAAAGAAAACGCTTGCAGCTTTAAAAAAAGAATCGGACAAATACAACTTTGTTGTGCATTACGCATTAAAAGCAAATGCAAACAACGAAGTATTATCCATCATCCAAAATGCAGGTCTTGGAGCTGATTGCGTGAGCGGCAATGAAGTAAAAAAAGCAGCTGAATTTAATTTTCATAACACGTTTTTTGCAGGCGTTGGAAAAAGTGACGAGGAAATTAACATCGCTTTAGGCCTTGATATTACCTGTTTCAACTGCGAAAGTCTACAGGAAATAGAAGTGATAAACGAACTAGCAAAAAAGAAAAACAAAACTGCCTCCATTGCTTTTCGAATTAATCCAAACGTAAACGCAAACACGCATAAGTATATTACCACTGGGCTTGAAGAAAATAAATTTGGAATTAACCTTTGGGAGCTGGAAGAAGTTGTAAATAAAACTTTGCAGCTTTCAAATATTAAAATCAAAGGAGTTCATTTTCACATTGGTTCTCAAATAACAGACCTCTCTGCATTTAAATCTCTATGTCTAAAAGCAAATGAAATTCAAAGTTGGTTTGTAAGTCATAAAGTAGAGTTAGAACATATTAATGTTGGCGGTGGTCTTGGTGTTGATTATCACGAACCCGACACGAACTCCATTCCGGATTTTTCTGCATATTTTGCTCTTTTCAATCAATTTCTTGAGCTTCGTCCCAGTCAAAAACTACACTTTGAAATTGGACGGGCAATTGTTGCTCAATGCGGCAGCTTAATATCAAAAGTTCTTTTCGTTAAAAAAGGAATAAATACCAGCTTCGTTATATTAGATGCAGGGATGACAGAATTAATACGACCAGCCCTTTATCAATCCTATCATAAAATTGAAAATATCTCAAAGGAAATAGCTGATAATCAAATACTAACCGCTTCTTTAAAATATGATGTAGTAGGTCCTATTTGTGAATCTTCTGATTGCTTTGGAAAAGCAGTTTTATTACCCGAGACTTCAAGAGGTGATTTTGTAGCAATAAGAACAACAGGCGCCTATGGCGAAGTGATGGCCTCCCGCTATAATCTTAGAGAAATAGTAAAAGCTTTATATTCCTAAATAAAGCACTTTTCATTCGCATTTTTGTGTATAACTTTAGCGAAATTTCTCTTATTACCCTATAAATAATTAATTAAATTTGCGCCACATTAAAAACGAAAAATAATTAATAAAAAAACCTAGAATGAAAAAAAATTACTTAAAAATGATTTTGATTCCTTGCGCTCTAATTGTCAGTGCTGGGATATCTACAGCGCAAGTTGCTGAATTAGATGCTTGCCCTACTTTTAATCTATCAAAAAATGAAAAACCAAATGCGATGTGGTCTGTAGTTTTTAACTACGACTTAGTAGCATCTACAGGGGCTAATGAAAACACTGGTGTGTGTTTTGTAAATAACGAATTTTGGGTTTCTAAATGGCAAAATGATACCATCTCTATCTTAAACGCTACAGGTGGTTTTGTACAAAAAATTCAAGTTCCTGGTGTTTATGGAACTCGTTCTTTAACTTATGATGGTTCAAAAATTTATGCTGGTGTAAACACGAGCATGGTTCAAATAATTGACCCAGGAACTAAAACAACTTCTGGAACAATTACTGCACCTATTACAAACGTGAGATCATTAACTTACGATGCAACTGCAAATGGTGGTGCTGGTGGTTTTTGGGGTTCTTCTTGGGGAACAGATATCGTTCAGTTTTCTAAAACAGGAACAACTCTAAATACACTTTGGTCTGCAGATCACTTATTAACAGGTATGTATGGTACTGCTTACGATGGTACATCACCAGGCGGACCATTCCTTTGGGTATTTGACCAAGCTTCAAGCATAGCAAAATCTGACATAGTTCAAATTAATGCTACTACTGGATTTCCAATGAACGTAATGCATGATGTAATGAGCGATGTTGGAGCTACAGCAAACGATACTTCTGGACTTGCTGGTGGATTATTTTTCACAACTTTAAATTCTGTACCTACCCTTATGGGTGTACTTCAAGGTAGACCAACCGATCGTTTATTTGGTTACGAAATCAACACTACAGGAATTGGAGAAAACGAAGCGTTGGTAGGATCAGTAACTGTATTTCCAAATCCAGTTGTAGATTTCGCTAACATTAAAGTTGACAGAAAAAATAGCAACCCTGCAACGTTAGAAATCATTGACATGGTTGGAAAAGTTGTTTACGAAACTTCTACTGTAGGAGCTAACAACTACTTTAATCTTTCTAAGTACGAGTCAGGATTATATTTTGCTCGTTATACTTGTAACGGACAATCGTATACTACAAAACTTGTTAAAGAATAAGTTATTCTTTTCAAAAAAAAAGGCTGCCAATGGCAGCCTTTTTTTTTGAGGTTTTTCTACTAAGGTTTTGACTTAAGCTTGTCCTTAAATACTTTTTGAAATTTCTCCAGCTTAGGACGAATAACAAACTGGCAATAAGACTCTTCGCTGTTTTGATTATAATAGTTGGCATGATAATCTTCCGCTTTATAGAATTCTGTAAAAGGACTAATTTCTGTCACCACAGAACTATCGTATACCTTTTCCTTATTTAATCTACTCTTATACTCTTCAGACAATTGTCTTTGATTTTCGTTACGATAAAAAATAACTGATCGGTATTGGGTGCCAATATCATTGCCTTGTCTATTAAGTTGCGTAGGGTCGTGCGTTTGCCAAAAGGCGGCAAGCAATTGATCAAAAGAAATTTTTTCAGGGTTAAAATACACATTACAAACCTCTGCGTGACCCGTTGTTCCTGTGCAAACTTCCTTATATGAAGCATTTTTAACATGACCTCCTGAAAATCCGGACTCAACTTTAAGCACGCCTTCCAAGATTTGAAACTGGGCTTCAACGCACCAAAAACATCCTGCCCCAAATGTTGCAACTTCAACTTTATTTTCTTTTTCCATCCTAATAATGTAATCTGATTGTTCTTCTGTTTTTATGGTATCTGCCTGATGAGCACATGATATTAATGAAAACGACAGTGTAAATATATTAATTACAAGACCTTTTAATTCTTTCATCTAAAAAAAATTAAATTACGCATAGCTCCTATAACGCATTATACTATGATTTGTTATGTTAAATACTGTTAAAATACTATGCGAAGTTCAAAGAAATCTCAAAGTCTTCCTCGTCCAAAATTCGTATCATTGTATTCAAATATTTTATATGAGAAATTTAACTTTTATTGCACTATTTGCATTGTTATTTACTTGCTTTTCAGTCGGTATATTGTCTGCCCAACCTAAAACCAGAACTTATATTTACGATCCCTTATTAGCCCCTCGAGAGCACGTAGTGGATTTTCAACATCTGAAACTTGAAGTTTCATTTGAGCCACAAATAAACTTAGTGAAAGGTAAGGTTACTCATTCTTTTATTTCTCTCAGACAAAAACTTGACTCCATCGTATTAGACGGTGTTAATATGAAAATAAAAGAAGTTTTATTTGATGGAAAAGTAGCAAAGTATAATACCGATAGCCTTCATGTAATTGTTTATACTCCTTCATTGGCTTGGGATCAGAAAGGCACTATCACCATTACTTATGAAGCTACCCCACGCAAAGGACTCTATTTTATTGGCTGGAATGACAAAACTGAAATCTGCAGAAGACAAATTTGGTCGCAAGGACAAGGAATAGACAACCGCAATTGGATACCCATGTATGACGAGATGAACGATAAGACTACCACAGAAATGATTGTAACTTTTGATACCGCCTATAAAGTACTTTCTAACGGAAAAAGGATTGAGAAAAAAATAAATAAAAATGGAACTTACACCTGGCATTATAAAATGAGCCACCCATTTTCTCCTTACCTTATCATGGTTGGAATTGGGAAATATGATATCAAAGAAACTAAATCTCTTTCTGGAGTTCCTATAAATCTTTGGTACTATCCAGAGTGGAAGGACAGAGTGGAAGCTACCTATAAGCACAGCGAAAAAATGGTAGACTTTTATGAGAAAGAAATTGGTATTCCCTATCCCTGGGAATCGTATTCTCAAATTCCAGTACAGGATTTTATGTATGGAGCAATGGAGAATGCAACGGCTACCGTATTTGGCGATTTTTTCTTTGTAGATGAACGTTCGTACTTAGGGAGAAATTATGTTAGCGTTAATGCACATGAATTAGCCCATCAATGGTTTGGCGATTACGTTACTGCACGAAGCGATGCACATCATTGGCTTCAAGAAAGTTTTGCAACCTACTACAACTGGCTTTTTGAGAGAGAAGTTTTTGGACAAGACCATTTTGATTGGGGTCGCAGAGGTGCGCAAACAAATTCACTGGACGAATCTCTTAAAAACAATATGCCGGTTGCTCATAGCGAAGCAGGTTCCGTACGCCATTACCCAAAAGGAGCTTTTGTACTGAACATGCTTAAATATGTTTTAGGAGGGCGAGAGGTATACAACCGATGTATTAAAACCTATTTACTACAACACCCTTACGGCAATGTTGACACCAGAGACTTAATGGTAACCTGCGAAGAGATTACAGGCATGGATCTAAATTGGTTTTTTGAAGAATGGATTTTTAAGGGAGGAGAACCATCCTACAAAGTAACTTTCAGGGATGTTACTATAGATGCAAAAGGGAAGAAACCTGGCAGGTACGCAGAATTTATAGTTAAACAAACACAAGAGTTGACTGAGTTTACTGGACTACCAAGCTCAGGAAGTAAATCTAAAAATAGTGTGAACGATGATCCATTTGTTCAAGCTACAAATAAAGATGAATATACACCTGCTGGATTATGGAAAATGCCCATTTGGTTCGAAGTTCATTATACAGATGGCACCGTTGACAAAAAAAAAATTTGGATTCAGAAATTATCAGAAACCATACAATTTGAAATACCGGAAAATAAAATTGTAGACTTTGCGCTTTTTGATCCAGACAATCAAATATTAAAGTCTGTCACTTTTGAAAAATCATTCGAAGCACTTAAATCACAAGCATCTAAAGCAAGCAGCATATTAGATCGACACGATGCATTGCACGCCATGTCAACAATTGACATCGAAAGAAAAAGAGATTTCCTTATCACATTCTACAATGCTGTTCCTGACAATAGTTTTTATCTTTTAAAAGGAGAAGTGATCAGACAATTATCTCAGGATGACGACAAAAAATCTATAGGCACCATTAGATCTGCTCTTACTGATAAAGATGTAAAAATCAGACAGTCGGTATTAGACAACATGAAAGTGCTACAACAAGAATTACTAACGGATGTAGAAAAATTGCTTAAAGATCCATCGTATGATGTAATCACAAATGTGCTTGAGTATTTATCCTTTGCTAATCCAGAAAAAATTCCATTTTACCTGGAACAAACAAAAGATGTGGAAGGTGCGCCCGGCAGAAATGTGAAAATGAAATGGCTGGAAATTGCATCCATGTCCAACGAAAAATACGTAGATCAGCTCATTAGTTTTGCAAGTAATACCTATGAATTCAGAACACGTGTAAACGCCATTACCTCTTTGAAAAAATTAAATTACCTGGATGTAAATGAAATCGAATACCTGGTAGATGCCATGCTAAGTGCAAATACACGACTTGCCGGACCTGCTGCTGCTGCATTAAAAAACTTTTATGAGCAGCTTCGATACAAAAGGCAAATTATCAATTACATTGAATCTAAAGAATGGAAAACATGGGAAAATGAAATAATAAAAGAAGTAGTAAAATAACGTGTTTATTTTATTACCAGAAATATGCATACTTATTTTTATCCTAATTGCCGATAACCACCCAGCATGAATTTTGTTTATCCGCAGTTTTTATTTGCCCTTTTAGCCATCAGCATTCCTGTAATTATACACTTATTTAATTTTAGAAGATTTAAAAAAGTATACTTTTCTGATATACGTTTTTTAAAAGATGTTAAAATTCAAACTCAAAACAGAAACAAATTAAAACATTTACTAATTCTTCTCTCCAGAATTTTAGCTGTTTCTTTTCTAGTGTTTGCTTTTGCTCAGCCTTTTATTCCATCAACAGATAAAAAATTTAATGCCGGCACTAAAGCAATTAGCGTTTACGTTGACAATTCGTATAGCATGGAAAATGTAAGTAAAAACGGCATACTCATAGATGAAGCTAAAAAAATTGCACACGAAATCGCACTCGCTCATTCACAATCTGACTTGTTTCAATTATTAACCAATAATTTTGAAGGCAAGCACCAACGGCTCGTAAATAGGGAAGAATTCCTAACTATGTTAGACGAAGTACATGTTAGTCCGTCTGTTAAGTTATTATCTGAAGTCACAAAAAGACAAAATGATATTTTATCTAAATCAGAATTAAATGACAAAAAAGTATATTTAATATCTGATTTTCAAAAAACAGTTTCTGATTTTGAAAATATCCAACAAGACACCCTGATTTCCACTACTCTCTTGCCCATTGATGCCAATCAATTCAATAATTTATTTATTGACTCCTGCTGGTTTACATCACCCGTACATCAGATAGATCAAAATCAAATCCTATTTGTTAGAATAAAAAATGTGTCCGAAAACACACTGGAAAACATTCCCATAAAACTCTTTTTAAACGATCAATTGAAAGCCCCCTATTCCTTTAACATGCTACCTAACGAAACGAAAGAGATTCAACTTTCATTTATTGTTAAAGAGTCTGGGATACAACAAGGAAAAATAGAAATTACAGACTATCCTGTTACGTACGATGATAAATTTTATTTTTCATTTAATATACAAAAACACATTTCTGTTACCTGCATAACTTCAGAACCATTAACTCTTGCTAATTCTACTTCACCATTTACTGCTGCTTCCTTGGATTCACCTAAAAAGTATCTCCAATCGTTGTATGGAAAAGATTCGCTATTTATTTTTACAATCAATAACGAGAATAATATTAACTACGCATCGATTGCAGAACAGCAAGTAATAATATTGAGTGAGTTAAAAGTAATCTCATCCGGACTATCACAAGAATTGATTCGGTATGTGCAAAATGGAGGCAGCCTGGTAGTGTTCCCTGCTACCGAAATTGACTCCACCTCCTATCGCTCCCTTTTATCAACATTAGAAATTAAGCATTTCACACGGATAGATACTACAAATAGCAATGTGTCATGGGTAAATAAAGAAAGTGAAATCTTTAAAGAAGTATTTGAAAATACTGCTTCTACAAAAAAAAATGAAAATGTTGATTTGCCACTTACACTGTCTCATTGGTCTTTTTCTGGCGCTCAAAAGACAAGCGAAGAAGTTTTATTGAAGCTAACTAATGGCGAGTCTTTTTTTTCTAAATGGAAATATAAAAAAGGCAGTGTATTCACTTCGGCTGTTTCGCTAAAAAACAGCTGGAGCAACTTATCCAGACATGCCATTTTTGTTCCACTTATGTACAACATTGCCTTGCATAGTCAGCCAGATGTGACTCTCTATTATACCATTGGTAGGAATGTAGCCATCAATGCATCTACAAAAAAAACTGGCGAATCCATCTTTAAAATAAAAAAAGAAAAGAGTAGCGCAAACACAAATGATAATTTTGAAATAATTCCAGAAACGAAAGTGATTGACATGGAACATAAAATATTCGTTCATGATCAAATACAATCTGCAGGAAACTACCAGCTTTTTTCTGATTCAGAATATATTTCAGGTATTTCATTTAATTATGACCGAAAAGAATCCAATTTATCGCGATTTACATTAAATGAGATAACTGCTTTATGTAAAAATCCGCAATTAAGTAGCTTTTCTGTATTAGAAATAAGCAACAAAAATATCTCCCAAGCACTAGCTAATATCGGACAAGGTAAACAGCTTTGGAAATGGTGTATTTTAATGGTTTTACTATTTTTTGCTGCTGAAATACTCTTGCTTCGGTTCTGGAAGTAGCCTCATTAATTTTATTCCATTAGGTCATAATCTGCTGTTTCATAAAATATAATACCTTTGCAACTTGAAATGCATCTGCTCATAAAGTCCGCTAAAGTTGTAGACCCTTCCTCGCCCTATAACGGCAAAATTGTAAATATTTTTATCGAAAATGGAATCATCAAAGAAGTACGTAGTACTAAACTTGATGTGCCAAAAAACGTGAAAGTAATTGATGTTCCAGGATTACACGTTTCTCCAGGATTTTTTGACATGCAAGTAAATTATCGTGATCCGGGGCATGAATACAAAGAAGATCTTATAAGCGGTTGTCATGCTGCTGCTGCTGGCGGTTTTACCGGAGTTGCAATCATGCCCGGAACTAACCCGCCTATTCAATCAAAAGCCGAGGTAGAATACATAAAAAATAAAGCTAGCGGAGATTTAGTGGACGTGTATCCTGTTGGAGCTATCTCTCACAATACAGAAGGAAAAGAACTTTCCGAAATGTACGATATGCACCTAGCCGGAGCTATTGCCTTCTCTAGCGATAAGAAACCCATTGCTGATGCTGGATTATTACTTAGGGCATTGCTTTACACAAAAAGTTTTAACGGATTGCTCATGGCCTCCTGCGATGATAAAAGTGTTTCTTTGAATGGACAAATAAATGAAGGGGAAACAAATACCTCCATAGGGTTAAAAGGTATACCTCCACTTGCTGAAGAGTTAATGGTATCCAGAAATTTGTTTTTGAGCGAATACACCGATTGTCGCTTGCACTTTCAATCTATTTCTACTGCTAAATCCGTATCCCTAATACGAGAGGCAAAAAGAAAAGGACTAAAAGTAACTGCGTCCATCAACATATACAACCTAGCTTTAGACGACTCTTCATTAATATCTTTTGATACGAATTGTAAAGTTACTCCACCCCTTCGCACCAAAGCAGATGTGAATGCTCTTAAAAAGGGATTGGCAGATGGCACCATCGATGCAATCGTTTCAGACCATTGCCCGGAGGATGAAGAAAACAAGAAAGTAGAGTTTGAATATGCTGCTTTTGGAATGATTGGACAAGAATCTTGCTTTGCACTTGCAAATTCAAATAGCGGGTTAAAAATTATTGATCTTGTTAAAAAGTTGGCAATACGTCCTCGCCAGATATTAGGCTTAGAAGTGCCAAAAATTAAATTAAAAGAAAAAGCAAATCTTACATTTTTCTTGCCTTCTAAAGAATGGAAAATGGAAGCTTCTCATATTCGATCTAAATCTAAAAACACGCCTTTTATTGGAAAAAAGATGAAAGGAAAAATAGTTGGTGTTTTTAACAAAGGAGAGCTAGATTTAGTTGCCGATTAAAGTTAATTCAACCAATATTTATCAAAACAATTCGTAAATTCGTCCAGCCTCGTTTTATAACGTTTATATGGAGAATTTCATTGTTTCAGCACGTAAATACCGCCCTCAAACTTTCGATACAGTTGTTGGACAAGCTCATATTTCCTCCACCCTTAAAAATGCCATCCGAAGCAACCACGTTGCTCAAGCATATCTCTTTTGTGGTCCACGCGGTGTAGGAAAAACTACTTGCGCACGCATCTTAGCGAAAACCATTAATTGCATAAATAGAACTAAAAACATTGAAGCCTGCGATGAATGCGAATCCTGCAAATCATTTAATTCAGGTCATTCATTAAATGTCTACGAACTGGATGCTGCTTCAAACAATTCGGTCGAAGACATCCGAAACCTTATTAATCAGGTAAGCTTTGCACCCCAATTAGGTACCCACAAAGTATATATTATTGACGAGGTGCACATGCTTTCACAACAAGCATTCAATGCGTTTTTAAAAACGTTAGAAGAGCCACCAAAACATGCCATTTTTATTTTAGCTACTACAGAAAAACATAAGATTATACCTACTATACTTTCCCGTTGTCAGATTTTTGATTTCAACAGAATAAAAACCGAAGATACCGTTGAGCACTTAACGTCCATTGCTAAAAAAGAAAAAGTTAAAGCTGAAGAGGAAGCATTGCACATCATTGCTCAAAAATCAGATGGTGCTATGCGCGATGCCCTTAGCATATTTGATCAAATGGTTTCCTTGTCCGGAAATAACATTACCTATAAAGCCGTAATTGACAGCCTCAGTATTTTAGATTACGATTATTACTTTAAAGTAACAGATTCTATACTAGCTAAAAATTCGGCTAATTCACTTCTATTGTTTAACGAAATATTAAATAAAGGATTTGACGGGCACAATTTTTTAAATGGCCTATCCGAACATTTTAGAAACTTATTGGTTTGTCAGGACGAAGCAACAGTGCTTTTAATGGAAGTAAGCAATGCAATACGTGAGCGATATAAAATTCAAAGTAAAAAAACTAATCTAGATTTTTTATTAAGAGGCTTGAATATTCTAAATAAAGCAGATGTACAATACAAATCAAGTAGAAACCAAAGACTGCTTGTTGAACTGAGCCTCCTTCAACTTTGTTCATTGCAAGACAGCGATACTGAGGCTGAAAAAAAAAGTGAACTAATTAGCATCGCTCCTATTTCTGTTGAAAAAAAGGCATCTGCTAACCCAATTCCTGGTCAAAATTATTCTGTTGTTAAAGAACCTGCACAGGAATACAGCAAACTAAATCCAGTAGCTGAAAATAAAAATACAGTTTCAAAAATAAACATTCCATCAGCTGTTGCGGCAACAGGAAACAAACCCGTAAAAGGAAGAATGCTTTCCATAGCAGGGCTTACAAATGGAAATAGCACAGGAAGTATTTCTAAAAAGAATAAAACAGAATTCAGCACCCCTTCTTCAAAAAAGGATAATGAGGAGCGCGTATCGCTAGAAAGTGCATGGACAGCTTTTGCAGAAGATTTGAAAAAGAAAAAGAAAATAAACTTAGCGAGCACATTGCTTGCACACAAACCCGTTCAACTAGACGAAGAAAATATCAGCTTTAATGTCATCAATCAAGTACAGGAAGATGAGATAAATTTTATTCGTACTGATTTGATGATTTACTTAAAAAGCGAAATGAATGCTTCATTACTACAATTAAAAATAATAATTGACAAATCTGCAGTTGAGCGTAAACCCTATACTGGAGAAGAAAAATATCAGCGGCTGGCAGAAAAAAATCCAGCCTTAGTAAAACTCAGAGAGGCTTTTAATTTAGAAATTGATTTCTAGAAATTTATAACAATAATTTTTCATGGCTAAAACAACACTTTCAAACACAATCTGTTTACTATTATTCCTTTTACCTGCATTTGCTTTCACCCAGGAGAAAGCTCCACACACGCTACCGCCACTTGAAAAAAAATATACCTACGATTCTGTTCCTAACGATCCAATAAATGCACGCATCTATACCTTAGAAAATGGACTGAAAGTGTATTTGAGTATTTACAAAGATGCGCCACGAATTCAAACTTATATTGCAGTAGCTGCTGGCAGCAAAAACGACCCTTCGGATGCTACAGGTTTAGCGCATTACTTAGAACACATGCTGTTTAAAGGAACAGATAAATTTGGAAGCAAGGATTATCAAAAAGAAAAAGTTGAACTTTCTAAAATCGATTCTTTATATGAATTATATGGTCAATTGAAAGATGTAATTGAGCGAAAAAAAACGTATCACCTTATAGATAGTATTTCAGGAGTAGCAGCAAAATATGCAATTGCTAATGAATATGATAAAATGCTATCTAACATTGGCGCAAAAGGTACCAATGCATATACTTGGGTAGAGCAAACAGTTTACGTAAACGATATTCCATCCAATCAACTAAACAAATGGCTACAAATAGAAGCCGAACGATTCCGCAACCCTGTTATCAGATTATTTCATACTGAGCTTGAAGCCGTTTATGAAGAAAAAAATAGATCGCTGGACGATGATTATGACAAAATGAATGAAGTACTTTTAGCGGAACTATGGAAAAAACATCCTTACGGCACTCAAACTACCATAGGAACTATCGAGCATCTTAAAAATCCATCTTTAAAAAAAATAAAAGAATTTTTAAATACTTATTATGTTCCAAATAACATGGCGCTATGCATGGCTGGAGATTTTAACCCAGATTCTGCCATTAAGTGGATAAATCAGACGCTAGGAAAACTAATATCAAAACCAGTTCCTTCGTTTACATCACCCATCGAAGAAGAAATAACTAGCCCTAGAACCAAAGTAGTTGTTGGTCCTTTCCCTGAATCTATTTCCTTTGGATTTCGCTTGCCTGGCGCTGACACTAAAGAAGCAGATCTACTTGAGCTAACAAATGCCATTTTATACAATAATAAAGCAGGATTAATTGATCTTGATATTGTTCAAAAACAAAAAACACTTTCAGCCTCTAGTTATCCGCTTACTTTAAAAGATTACTCAGCGCATATTTTTTCTGCAGAACCTAAAGAAGGTCAAACATTAGATGAAGTAAAAGATTTGCTACTTGCAGAGATAGAAAAAATTAAAAAAGGTGATTTCCCGGATTGGCTGCTTAGCTCTATTATCAGCAACATGCGATTACAAGAAACTAAAACATATGAAAGTAATTGGGGTAGAGCAGATGCATTTGTTTCTTCATTCATCCTGAAGTCGCCCTGGAAAAACACGGTTGAACATATCGGCAATCTTGCTAAAATCACCAATCAAGATATAGTGGATTTTGCAAATAAATATTACAAAAATAATTACGCAGTGGTGTATAAAAAAACTGGAGAAGATAGCCTGGCTGTGAAAGTAGAAAAACCCGAAATCCATGCAGTTGAAACTAACCGAAATGAACAAAGTGTCTTTGTAAAAAATATCATCGAACAAACCGTAAAAGTAATTGAACCTAAATTTTTAGATTATGAAAAAGACATTCAAAAATTTTCAGTCAAAAACAACATCCCGCTTTTATACGCAGAAAATACAGAAAGCGAAACTTTTACTATGTACTACATTCTTGACATGGGAAGTAACCACAATAAAAAATTACCAATTGCCATAAATTACTTACCTTATTTAGGTACTTCAAGTTATTCTCCCGAACAATTGCAAAAAGAATTTTATAAACTTGCTTGCTCTTTTGGCGTTTTCAATTCAGAAGAAAAAACATACGTTTACCTGAGTGGGCTTTCTGAAAATTTCGAAAAAGCAGTAATACTTTTTGAGAGCCTGCTTTCGGATGCTAAAGTAAATACAGATGCGTATACAAATTTATACTCTGATATTTTAAAGAAGCGAAGTGATGCAAAATTGAATAAAAATTCTATTCTAAATGCGCTCTATAGTTTTTCAAAATACGGTAGCAAATCGCCATTTACAAATATCTTGTCGGCTAAAGAGCTCAAAACCTTGAACCCTTCTGAGCTGACAGGAATTATTAAATCGCTTACTACATTCGAACATAGAATTCTTTATTATGGTTCTATGAAAGGCGTTGATGTAGTTAACGTTTTGTCAAAAAATCACAAATCTCCAGCAGCTTTAAAGCCTTTGCCAACGGAAGAAAAATTTGAAGAACTTGCTACCTCAGCCAATAAAGTATTTGCTTTTAATTATGATATGACACAAGCTGAGATTCTTTTAACTTCAAGATCTGAAGCATATTACAAAGATCTCACTCCAAGGATAAAATTATTTAATGAATATTTTGGGGGTGGCATGTCTTCCATTGTCTTTCAGGAACTTCGAGAATCTAAAGCACTTGCCTATTCTGTTTATGCAACATATGTAGAATCTGCGCGGGTGGATAAAGCTAATTACTTAGAAGCATACATGGGTGTGCAATCCGACAAACTACCAGAAGCCATGGCGGGTATGATGGATTTGATGAAGAGCATGCCTGAATCAAAAAATAATTTCGAGTCTACCCAAAAAGCTGTTTTAGAAAACATTCGCAGTTCGCGCATTACCAAAACATCGATCTTATTTAATTACGAGCAGGCAAAAAAATTAAATCTGGATTACGATATTCGAAAAGACATTTACAGTGTAGCACAACAAATGACCCTAGCAGACATAAAACGTTTTCATTCTGAAAGAGTAAGTAATAAAAAATTTACCATTTCTATTTTGGGGAATAAAAAAATAATCGATGAAAAAGTGCTTGCTACGTATGGGCCGGTTAAGTGGCTTACGCTAGAGGAAATTTTTGGATATTAATTCAATATGGCTACTTCTATTATTGGAATAACTGATTGCAGTAAATACGAAAATTACGTTGCTTGGTTTTCTACCGAAGATGTTCAAATCATAAAACTATCTCCAAAAGAAAATAATATCCAGGATTTAGAAAAATGCGATGGCCTTGTATTAACTGGCGGAGGAGATATACATCCAAAATATTTCGGGCATCCAGATTGGATGAATAAAAAAGAGGAGCTAAAGTTAGATGTTGATGAAGAGCGAGATGCGTTTGAAATGATAATTATTGATAATGCTGTAAAAAATAATATGCCAATTCTGGGCATTTGCAGAGGAATGCAAATAACCAATGTGTATTTCAAAGGAACATTAATACCTGACATCAATGAAGCAAGCGCCAACCTTCACAGTAAAAAAAGTGGGGTTGACATAAACCACGCTATTAATATTGAAGTAAATTCTCTTTTATCAAAAATTGTTGGTTGTAATGCTGGCATTGTAAATAGTGCACATCACCAAGCTATTCATCAAGTTGGAGAAGGACTCAAGCACAGCGCAATTACAGTAGATGGAATCGTAGAGGCTCTAGAATGGAAAACACCTGATAAAAAGCCTTTTTTAATGCTAATTCAATGGCATCCCGAAAGAATGGAAGACCAAGAAAGTTCCTTTTCAAATAAAATCAAAAAAGAATTCCTTGCGCAACTAATAAAAAAATAAATTTGCCAAAAACAATCTTAATATATGAATAAAATTAAAGTAGCAAATCCAGTAGTTGAATTGGATGGAGATGAAATGACACGAATCATCTGGAAATTCATTAAAGACAAGCTCATCCTTCCCTATTTAGATTTAGACATAAAATATTACGACCTTGGCGTTGAATACAGAGACAAAACTGATGACAAAGTAACTGTAGAAGCTGCCGAGGCCATCAAAAAATACAGCGTAGGTATTAAGTGCGCTACCATTACGCCAGATGAAGAAAGAGTAGTAGAATTTAAGTTAAAGCAAATGTGGAGATCGCCTAACGGCACCATTCGAAACATATTAGATGGAACCGTTTTCAGAGAACCCATTGTTTGCAAAAATGTACCACGCTTGGTACCTAACTGGACTCAACCCATTTGCATAGGTCGTCATGCTTTTGGAGATCAGTACCGCGCTACCGATTTAGTTACCAAAGGAAAAGGGAAACTTACTCTCACATTCACACCCGATAGTGGTGAAGTGCAGAGCTTTGAAGTATATAATTTTAAAGGCGATGGTGTAGCACTTGCAATGTACAACACCGATGAGTCAATATTTGGGTTTGCACAATCATGCTTCAATGTTGCATTACAAAAAAAGTGGCCATTATATCTATCTACAAAAAATACCATTCTAAAAAAATACGATGGACGTTTTAAAGATATTTTTGAAGAGGTGTATCAAAAAGATTTCAAAGAAAAGTTTACTGCTGCAGGCATAGTTTACGAACACAGGCTAATTGATGATATGGTTGCTTCTGCATTAAAATGGAGCGGTGCATTTGTTTGGGCTTGTAAAAATTACGATGGCGATGTGCAGAGCGATACAGTTGCACAAGGTTTTGGCTCACTTGGACTTATGACATCTGTTTTAGTAACCCCAGATGGGAAAACCATGGAGGCAGAAGCGGCCCACGGAACAGTTACTCGTCATTTCAGAGAACACCAAAAAGGAAAGCCTACTTCAACTAACCCCATCGCATCAATTTTTGCATGGACTCGTGGATTAGCTTTCAGAGGTAAATTAGACAACAATACTGAATTAATTAAATTCTGCGAAACCTTAGAACAAGTATGTGTTGAAACTGTTGAATCCGGAAAAATGACGAAGGACCTTGCAATTTGTATTCACGGCAATAAAGTGGAACACGGTAAACACTATTTGTATACAGAAGAATTTCTGAATGCATTGGATACTAATTTAAAAGGAAAACTGAAATAATTCTTGATGACTACATCAGCTACTAAAGTTTCTTCTGCTGTTGATGTGACTGATGAATCTTTTGACGCTGGCAAAGCTGGCGACTATCATCTTTCTATTCTACTAGAAAATGAGTTTCACGCCTTTGCTGTTTTAGATAAAAAATCAAATAAGTATTTGTTACTTCGAAAAACTGTAACTAAAACCGGAGCTTTAGATTTTTCAAGCATTACTTCGCTGACAAAATCTACTAATTGGGGATCAATTAGTCTCAGTATTGCGAATTCCAAGTTTTCCTTAATTCCCACTCCCCTATTTGATGATTCCAGCAAACAATCTCTTTTAGGTTTTAATCATATTATTGACGAAGATGAAAAGATACATTCTGACAAGCTAAAAAATACGGAAACCAGAAACGTGTTTACTATTTCAAGAAAATTAGAGGCTGAAATAAGAAAAGAGTTTCCAACTGCACTTATTATCCATTGTGCAACAGCATTAATTGACGGAATTCTATTTCAAAATAAAAATCATTTTTTGGAAAATCCGAAGAAAAATACTGAAATGGTTTTTGCAAATTTTTATCACACCTTCTTTGAAGTGGTAATTTTTAAAGCAGGTCAACTAGTTTACAACAATGCCTTTCAATATAAATCAGCCGAAGATATTGCCTACTATATACTTTTTATCTACGAACAGCTACACCTCAATCCAGAAGAAATTGAGTTGATTGTATCGGGTGAAATAGAAAAAATTGCCGAGGAACATTCTTTACTATACAACTACATTCGGCATATTACTTTTGCTTCTCTCCCGGATGCTTTCAAATACAGCTACAAGTTTGATGACATTCAAAAACACACCTATTTTTCTCTCTTAAACCAATACTTGTGCGTATAGTAGGTGGCACACATAGAAGCAGGCAGTTTAGTATACCGGAAAAATTAGGCATACGCCCTACTACTGATTTTGCTAAAGAAGCTTTATTTAATATTCTTCAACATCGCATTGATATTGAAGGAATGAAAGTATTAGATTTATTTGGCGGCAGTGGAAGTATTAGCTACGAATTCGCTTCCAGAGAAGCTTCAGAAATAACTACGATTGAAAAAAATCCAAGCTGCGTAAGTTTTATTAAAAAAAACGCGCTTCTATTTAAAATGGATAACATCAAAGTAACTTGCATGGATGTTTTTAAATACATAAACCTTTGTTCAGATACCTTTGATTTAATATTTGCGGACCCTCCTTTTAAAATGGAAAATATTGAACGCATTCCTACGTTAATATTTGAAAAGAAGCTGTTGCGCGAAAACGGTGTTCTTATCGTTGAACATCCCAGCAGTGTAAATTTTGCAAAAATAATGCAGCTGCATGAAACCAGAGAGTATGGAACGGTGAATTTCTCTATCTTCGGAAACAACCGTTTTTATAGATAATATTTTATCACATGAGTAAAATTGCAGTCTTTCCTGGCTCATTCGATCCAATAACCACCGGGCATGAATCAATCATACAACGCGCACTACCTCTGTTTGATAAAATCATTATAGCTATTGGAGTAAACTCAAACAAGGAGAGTTTTTTTACAATTGAGAAAAGAAAAAATTGGATAGAAGAAGTCTTTTCAACAGAAAAAAAAATAGAAGTAAAAACTTACAAAGGTTTGACTATTGATTTTTGCAAACAAGAAAATGCAAACTACATACTTCGTGGTTTGCGCACTTCGGCCGATTTTGAATTTGAAAGAGTGATCGCTCAAATGAACCGGTCCATGAATGAGCATATTGAAACCATATTTATTCTTTCTACACCCGAACTTTCTGCAATAAACTCAACAGTTGTGCGCGACATTATTCGCAATGGCGGAGATGCTGACCAATTTGTACCCACCGCTATCAGAACTAAACTGAAATAGTATTTTAATATCTTACTGTGCAATTAAATAAAACCATACTACTATTTACCATTTCTTCTCTCTCTCATACATTTTGCATTGCCCAAACTGTTTCTATTACAGGCACAGTAGACGCAAATTATCTTTCTTCAGTCAATTCGATTCAAGTACTTAAATTCAAAGATTTTATTTCATTTCAGGAAGAAGAACTAGCTCAGAGTCCATTAAGCAATAAAGGTGCTTTCTCATTAAGCTTCTCAGTTTCGCAACCTACTCATATTGCACTACTCGTTGACAACGCCAAAGCAGAAATGGTAGTGGAGCCAGGAAAAACATACGACATAAATTTTTTTGCTAAAGAGGCAGATGCTGTTAACACCTTAAGCTTATCCGTTCCTGTAGAAATAGAATTTAACAACGCAGGTCCTACAGATCTTAATTATCTCATAGCAGATTTCACTAGCCGTTACGAAGCATTTCTAGAATTTCATCGTCCATTAATTACTCGTAAGAGTTCTGAAATATTTGGCAAGATTGACACAATGAAAATGCTTACTAGTGAAAAATATAAAGTTCACAACAAGCCCTACCTCAATACGTACATCCAATACACTTTTGCGTTATTAGAAGAAAGTCTTACCCTAAAAGGCAAAGAGAAAATGTTAAAAAAATATATTTCTGGTAAGCCTGTATTATTAGGTAACTACGAATACATGACTTTTTTTAATCAATTATTTTCTGTGACCGCAAGTTATTTTATGAATAACCCCAAGATGACCAATGAAATTAATAACCGTCAGGATTATGATTCTTTAGTAACTATTTTTAAGCACAGTAAATTACTTGAAAACGATACGGTCTGCGAGACCGTTATACTAAAAGCACTTTCAGAATATGCTCGCTACGAAGATTATAAAACCAGCGCAGTATTAGCGATTTTAGATGAAGCATCAATAAAATGCAAATCTGAATTAAACAGAAAAACTGCACTAAATCTAAAAAAGAAACTAGCCGTTATGGCCATTGGCCGCCCTGCCCCAAAACTCAAGTTTGAAGATATGGAAGGGAAAAGTGTTTCGCTTTCCGATTTTAAAGGCAAATACTTATATGTAAGTTTTTGGGCAACCTGGTGCTCTTCATGCACTCAAGAAATGACACTTATTCCGGAATTGAAAAAACAGTATGGAAACAAAATAACTTTTATAAATATCTCCGTAGATAAAAAAAGAGAGGATCTAATAAATTTTTTGCTGAAAAATCCAAAACTTGGGTCAGATAAAGCAAGTGCCGGGTGGGTATTTCTGCACTGCAATAATTTTAAAAATGCAAAAGAAGAATTTAATTTACTTACGGTCCCTACCTATTTCATGATTGATCCACTGGGAAATGTTTTAAAATCTCCGGCACTTAATCCAGCAGATATAGAACCCTTCATGACAGAAATTAAACGAAAGAGGTAGCTGAGATCACGTCAATTAATGAGGGATATACTTTATTAAATTCTTTTTTAAGCTCCTCTTTTTTCATCCATTTTGCAATTAATATACCTTCTTCTTTTTGAGGTGTTGGCAGTCTTGTATCTTTGCTAGTCATTTCAAACCAATAAGTTCGTTTTATGCAATCTCTTTTATCTTGAAAAAAAATATGATAGGTAGATTCCAATGGCTTTTTTATTACTAATTCTTTAATGCCGCATTCTTCCTCTATTTCTCGAACTGCGGTTTGTTCGGGAGATTCGCCCTTTTCCATTTTTCCTTTTGGTAAGTCCCAATGTTTGTTTCGGTAAATCATCAATAATTCTCTTTTAGGGCTATAAACAACCCCTCCCGCAGCTTCTATGCATGAAAATAATGATTGAAAAACATTCCAAATATGGTCTTCTTTGCCTAAAACAAGCAACGTATTATACTTAGAGGATCTAACGAACTGTTTATAGCCTTTATGAAGTAATTCTGTAGTTGAAAACTGTAAGACTTGAAATCCTTTTTCAAGGCCTTTAGGCTCCTTCTCAGAGAGGATAATGCACTTCTTACCTGAAAAAACTTTATACATTTGTATAAATAAAAATTATATGATCGTAAGCCAAGATACCGCAGTAAAAATAGCGGACCATCTGTTGCAAATTAAAGCAATAAAACTACAACCCCACAAACCATTTATTTGGGCATCGGGATGGAAAGCGCCCATTTATTGTGATAATCGAAGGACCCTTTCGTTTCCAAAAATTCGAAACTATCTAAGAGATCAGTTTATAAACGTAATCAAAGAAAAATTCGGAAAAGTAGATGTAATCTGCGGAGTTGCTACTGGTGGTATCGCTCACGGTATGATGATTGCCGATGCATTAAATGTTCCTTTTTGTTATGTTAGAGCAGAGGCTAAAGTTCATGGACTCACTAACTTGATAGAAGGAGTTGTTGGGGCAGGTCAAAAAGTTGTGATTGTCGAAGATTTAATATCTACAGGAAAAAGCAGTTTAAAAGCAGTTACTTCTCTGAGAAATGCAGGTTGCATTGTTCAAGGCATGATTTCTATTTTCACTTATAATTTTAAGATAGCATCCGATGCTTTCAAAAAAGAGAAATGCCCTGTATATCACCTTTGCGATTACGAAACATTAACTAAGCAAGCACTTAAAAAAGAAGTGATAACTAAAGCAGATTTAGCACTTCTTAAATCATGGCGTGAAGCCCCAGAAAAGTGGGAACAAGATGGCAAAGAGCCGGTTCGCCCTTTTGGAGGGCTTGGAATGAAGTAATTCCTACCTACAACTAGAAATGTCATGAAAATAGAAAGCGACAAATCTGAAATTAATAAGTCGGCTGCAGAGGTTTTTACTTTTTTAAGCGATTTTAATAATTTTCAAAAGCTAATGCCCCCTCAGGTAACTAATTGGCAGAGCACCCAAGATGACTGTTCCTTTACAATTAGCGGAATGGCTACTATTGGAATGAAAATAGACGAGAAGACACCTAACTCATTAATTAAAGTTTCATCAAACGGAAAAGTTCCATTTAATTTTAAGCTAGATATTGTTTTAACCGAGGTTACTCCTACCCAAACTTCTGGTCAGCTTATTTTTGATGCAGATGTAAATCCAATGATGGCGATGATGGTAGAAAAACCATTACGAAATTTTTTTAATTTGCTTGCTGGAAAAATGAAAGAGCTATAACAAGCAATTCTCTTTTATCTACTTATTATCCTATACATGCTTGACAATAAAAACTCCGACTCATTCGCTCAAGTTATATTACCAAGCAAGGATCTCACTGCTGATTTAAACTTCTTTACTAAATTAGGATTCCGGCTCGATAATATTTTTCCTTCGGATGATCCTGCCGTTGCCATGATGTCTGGCTATGGCTTGCATTTACGTATTGACAAGAACGACATCACCCCTACTGCTACTCTTCATATATTAACTGACAATCCCGAAAAGATAGCTGAAGGAAAAACTGAATATACTGCACCTAACGGAACAAAAATAATTATAAAGCCTCTATCCTACAAGGTACATACTCCAGCTACTCAGCATAAATTTGAAGTTCGACAATTACAAGATAAAGATCCGTGGGTAATCGGAAGAGCGGGAATGTTGTATCGCGATTTAATTCCTGATAGATTAGGTGGAAGCATTATAGCATCACATATTCGCATTCCAAATGGCGGTCCTGTACCCGATATGGTTCATTACCATACCATAGGATTTCAATTAATATTTTGCTACCGTGGTTGGGTTAAGCTAGTTTACGAAGATCAGGGACCATCTTTTATCTTATCTGCTGGAGATTGTGTAACGCAACCGCCTCAAATCAGGCATCGCGTGCTGGAGGCATCAGATAATTTAGAAGTCATTGAAATTGGTGTTCCAGCCGAACACATGACTACCATAGACCATGTAATGGAATTGCCAACTGGAAAACACATTCCCAACAGGGAATACCAAGGGCAATTATTTTGTCATCATCAAGTAAAAAATGCTAAGTGGGAACCTTGGCGAATAAATGGCTTTGAATTTAGAGACACAGGCATCAATAAAGCAACTAAAGGAGTTGCATCTGTTCATGTTGCTCGACCAATGAAAACAAACAGCAGCCCACAAGCTACATCTCACAATACTGATATCCTATTTTCATTTGTCATGAAAGGTCAGTTAGAGCTATTTGCTGATGGATATGAAAAAAGAAAATTAAATAAAGGTGATGCCTTTGTAATTCCTCCCAATCTAAAACATCAAATCACAAGTTTTTCTGAAGATTTAGAGATGCTTGAAGTTTCTTTACCCGGTGATTTTACCACCACTTCCTACTAATAGATTTAAATATTTTTTATACATGAAAATATTAAATCTTCTAAAAAGGCTACTAATTTTTTTTCGTCATTAGTTGATCTAAAATCTGTTAGCGAAGGGAGATTTTTCATGTAATAAGTCTGTGAATGCGCCATCTCAATAATTGTTGAAGCAAGAGATCTAGGAAATTTATACTTAGAATTATTCTCGCTTATTATATCTGCTATACGCGCACAAAGATCTTTATATGGTTTAAATAGCTTGGCCTCATTGTATTTCTTTACATGTCTAGTCAAATAAGATTTCGCACCTTCTGACATTACAATTTCATATAGTATTGTTTCGTTAATATATGGGGTACTTGAATCATCCACTACGGGTGCTGATAAAAGCTTAATTACCGTTTTTAATTTTATTTCAGGCTTAGAAATATTATTAGTTTGGTAATTCAAGCGGTACTCCATCCAACTCCAATACCAATCTACTATATAGATAAGGAAAAGTAATTTATTTTCAAAGTACCTATATATACCCGCTTCTGTTGTGCCAATTTCTATTGCTAGTTTTCTGAATGTAAACTCCTCAAAACCAATACGATGTATCAAAATAATTCCATTCTGAATGATTTTAACTCCAAGCTCTGTTTCTTCCGGGTTACGAAGGAACAGGTTTTCATTCATATTTATTTTTAAGTAAACGCTCATTCAAATAATATTTGACGTAAAAGTAATAATATTTTATTTAACAGTAACACTATTTAATATAATATTATTACTATCTTTGTATTCATAAACCACTAAACTACAAACAATGAAAGATATTTTCAAAGACATTAAGCATGATTTTCCTGCAAGTATAGTAGTATTTTTTGTTGCAGTACCACTCTGTTTAGGTATTGCACTTGCATCAGGCGCTCCTTTATTTGCCGGTATAATAGCAGGTATAATTGGAGGAATAGTAGTTGGTGTTGCAAGTGGTTCTCCACTTGGAGTAAGTGGACCGGCTGCAGGTTTAGCAGTGATTGTATTAACTTCCATCGCTGCACTTGGCGGAAATTGGGAAGCTTTCTTAACTGCAGTAGTATTAGCAGGACTAATTCAACTTGCATTAGGATATGCAAAAGCAGGGTTTATAGCATATTTTTTCCCTTCATCGGTTATAAAAGGAATGCTTACCGGAATAGGTTTATTAATTATACTAAAACAGATTCCACATGCACTAGGATGGGATAAAGATGCAGAAGGAGATGATTCCTTTATTCAAGCAGATGGGGAAAATACATTTTCAGAAATTTTTAAAGCTTTTGAATACATAACTCCTGGAGCACTCCTCATAGCAGCAGTATCATTAGGATTGTTGATTTTTTGGGATTCTGTTCTAACAAAAAAACATAAAATTTTTCAATTAATTCAAGGCCCGCTTGTTGTTGTTGTTTTTGGAATTATCATGAGTAACCTTTTTGCCTCTGGGTTTTTAGGCTTTAGCTTAAACGAGAAGCAGATGGTTAGCATTCCCGTTCCCGAAAATTTATCAGGATTTTTTACACAATTTACATTTCCCGACTTTTCATCGATTACAAATTTTGAAGTTTGGAAAATAGCTATTGTTCTTGCAATTGTTGCAAGCTTAGAAACCCTACTTTGTGTTGAAGCAACTGATAAATTAGATCCATACAAAAGAATAACGCCAACTAACAGAGAATTAAAAGCTCAAGGTTTAGGTAATGTTATCTCTGGACTAATTGGCGGTTTACCAATTACACAAGTTATTGTTCGCAGTTCTGCAAATATAAATTTTGGTGGCAGAACTAAAATGTCAGCTATTCTTCATGGAGTCTTCTTGTTATTGAGCGCTATTACTATCGCAGGCGTCTTAAATATGATTCCACTTGCAAGTTTAGCAGCAATTCTATTCATCGTTGGATATAAATTAGCAAAACCTTCTTTGTTTAAGCAGATGTATAAATTAGGATGGGAACAATTTATACCATTCACAACCACTGTAGTTGCTATTCTTTTAACAGATTTACTAAAAGGAATTACTATAGGTGTTATCATGGGAATATTTTACACGTTGCGGCACAGCTATAGAAATTCGTATCATATGAAAAATAAACAAACCAATGAATCAGGCCAAGAAGTTCACCACTTGGTATTAGCAGAAGAGGTTTCTTTTTTTAATAAAGCAAGCGTAATAAAAGCCCTTGATAATATTTCTCCAAATTCAAAAGTAATTATTGATTGTAGTAAATCAAAATCTATAGCCTATGATGTGATAGAAATAATTCAGAATTTCAAAATAAATGCTAAGGAGAAAAATATTACAGTAGAAACTATAAATTTCATAGAAGCAAAATAAAAACTCATCAAAATAAAAAATTAAAAAACATGAAAACACAAACTAAAGAAATGCAAGCATCCATCTCCCCTTCTAACGCCTTGGTATTATTAAAAGAAGGGAATAAACGATTTGTAAATAATCTCAAAATAAACAGAAACCTTTTGCAGCAAGCAAACGAAACTTCGGATGGACAACATCCTTTTGCAGTTATTTTAAGCTGTATTGACAGCAGAACATCTGCCGAATTAATTTTCGATCAAGGTCTAGGAGATATCTTTAGCGTTCGTATAGCAGGAAATATTTCGAATGAAGATATTTTAGGAAGCATGGAATTTGCATGTAAGCTAGCGGGTTCGAAAATTATAGTTGTACTAGGGCATACAAAATGCGGTGCGGTAAAAGGCGCCTGCGACCATGCTAAAATGGGAAATCTAACTACGCTGTTAAGCAAAATAGAACCTGCCGTAAACGCTGAAACTTCTGTTAAAGAAAATAGAACATCCGGAAATGCAGAGTTTGTTGAAAAAGTTTCTACCTTAAATGTAAAACAAACAGTTAAAGCTATCATGGACAAAAGCCCTATTTTGAAAGAGATGATAGAAAAAGGAGAGATTGGAATTGTTGGGGGTACTCACGATATCTCTACTGGCGAAGTATCCTTTTACGATGATTCTACAATATTAAAAGCATAACAGAAGATGAATCGAGTTTCCTCGAAATCTATTTCTGTATTTATAGTATTTTTTTTATTAAAAATAACTTTATCATTTAGCCAGTCTCCATCCAATACAATTGGGGGCTGGCTAATGTTTTTTAATCAAACTAAGATCCATAAAAACTGGAGCTTACATTCGGAAATTCAATACCGAAGTTATGAGATAGCTCCAAACTCAGAACAACTGTTAATTAGAGCAGGTATTAATTATCATATTTCCAGCAGCACCTCTGCAACAATTGGATATGGAAATATTACAAATTATGCATATGACAACACTATAAATCCAGGCATACAAGTTGCTGAAGATCGTATCTGGCAGCAATTTGTAATGAAAAATAATACTGGAAAGTTTTTTTTCGAGCACCGATATCGCTTAGAACAACGATGGATAAATCACCAAAATAATAGTAATCGCTATCTTAATAGGGTAAGATATTTACTAAGAATTACTGTTCCCCTAAACAAAAAAGTAATTGAAAAGAGTACGCTATTTATTGGTTTTTACAACGAAGTATTTCTTCATTTAACTAATACACCATTTGACAGAAACCGATTATATGGAGCCCTAGGGTATCAACTGCTTCCTTCAGCTAACTTACAGGTAGGTTATTTAGCACAAACCGTAGGGACAACTACAAAACAATATATTCAAGTAGCAATAAACTACAATATTGATTTAACGAAAAAAAATTAATTCTTTTTCAAATCTTCTAACAATATTCAATTTCCTTTAAATCACATTCTATAGTTTCGTTTTTGTCAGTATCCAAAAGCAACTTACCAACTTTTGAAACCCCTATAATTTTTGCCTCCATAAACACTCCTTTATATTTATACTTCCTCCACTCATTGATTTGATAGAGGCTTTCTTGATAAACATTGTCAATTTCTGATATTTTTCCTGATCGGAGTTCTAGATATCTTTTTTCTATATATACACAGAGTTCTGCTACGCAATCATCTAAATGGTAATCTGTCCCAGACACTATTTTTAATGACGTTGGATTTATTAATGAATTTGAAAATGTTTCTTGATTCACATTTATCCCAATTCCTATAATAGAATTTTGAAATTTATTTGCATTTAGCGTATTCTCAATTAAAATGCCTGCTACTTTTTTATGATCAACATAAATATCATTGGGCCATTTAATTTTTATTTGGGGGTAAGAGTTGTATTTAGACAACATTGCCACTATAAAACCCATAACTCCAATAGAAACAGCCTTATTTAATTGAAACTGCTTATCGGGCTCTAAAAAAGCAGGCAATAATAGTATACTTAATGTTATATTTTTATTGGGAGTACTTTCCCAAACAGAACCACGCTGCCCTCTTCCTTGCTCTTGATTACCTGTAATTACTAAAGCACCCTCAAGCAAGGGCTTTTCACTATTTAAACGAGCTAAAAAACTTGAGGTAGAGTCTGTTTTATCAACTTTTATGAGATTCCTACCTATAAACAGTGCCTTCATAGCTAATCAAAATAATTTATGCAGCCCTTACATTTAACTACGAATATACAAATCGCCTTCTTATTTTTATTGTTAAAATACCTCATTCTGTATGTTCAAAATATAAGCAATAAGAAGGAAAAAACCTATCTTTGCGTACTTATAAACTATGAAAATAAAAACTAAGCCTGCTCGTAATAAACAAGCAGATTCACTTCCGTTAGTACGGCAAATAGTGGATGGTATAGAAGAAAAAAAAGGTAGTAAGATTGTTTGTCTCAGCCTAAAGAAAATATCAAATTCCCCTTGCGATTACTTTGTGATTTGCGAAGGTACTTCCAGAACACATGTTCAGGCAATTGCCGGCAGTGTAGAGGAAATCGTTAAAAACAATAAGGGCGGTCGCCCATGGCACATTGAAGGTTCGCAAAATGCGGAATGGATTTTGATGGACTATATTGACGTTGTAGTACATATCTTTCAACCTCAATTCAGAGAGCACTATGGGCTTGAAGATATGTGGGCAGATGCTGAAATCGCTAACTTAAAATCTGCAAAAGTTGCTCCTGTAAAAAAGAAGGCTGTAGCTAAGAAAAAAGCTGCACCAAAAAAGAAAGCTCTAAAAGCGAAAACCGTAAAGCAGACCAAAAAGAAATCTCAAGTGAAAAAGAAACCAGCTAAAAAGAAAGTGAAAAAGAAATGAGCGAAGATCAAAAAATAAAAGACGAAGCAACCAATCCTGCCGGTGCTAAAAAGGATATGAATCCTAAAGAGCAATTTAAGAAGATTAAAAATAAACTTCCCAAGAACTCTAATAATTTTAATTTCTATTGGATTTACATCGTAATTCTAGTGGGACTTGCTCTTATGTGGTTTCCAAATTTTACGGATAATACCCAGCGTATTGAATGGCCAGATTTTGTTGAAACTATTCTAAAGCCTGGCGATGTAAGAAAAATTGTAATTGTTAATGAACAAATAGCTGAAATCTATATTAAAAAAGATAAGCTTAATGACCCTAAATTCAAGGAAGTAAAAGAACGTCCTATCACAAAAGAAGATAATCCTGGACCGCACTATGTGATGAAAATCGAAAAAGAATCTTTTACAAGGCAATTAGATGAAGTTCAAAAAGATTTAAATCCCAAAGACCGCGTTTTACCCAGTAGTGAAAACCGAACAGGCATGAACGATTATATGAGTTGGATTATTCCAATCTTATTGATTACAGCTGTTTGGTTTGTACTAATGCGCAGAATGGGTGGTGGCGGTGGTGGTGCTGGTGGAGGAAATATTTTTAGTATAGGAAAATCCAAAGCTGCATTGTATGATAAAGACACGCAAGTAAATGTAACATTTGATGATGTTGCTGGCTTAGAAGAAGCAAAAGTTGAAATTAAAGAGATAGTAGATTTCTTAAAACATCCTAAAAAATATACTGAACTGGGAGCAAAAATACCTAAAGGTGCATTACTGGTAGGAGCTCCGGGAACAGGAAAAACATTACTTGCAAAAGCCGTTGCCGGAGAAGCTAAAGTTCCATTTTTTTCATTGTCTGGATCGGACTTTGTAGAGATGTTTGTAGGAGTTGGCGCCTCTCGTGTTAGAGATTTATTTAGACAAGCAAAAGAGAAAGCTCCCTGCATTGTTTTTATTGATGAGATTGATGGCATAGGAAGGGCTCGCGGAAAGGGGATGGTTCAAGGTGGAAATGATGAGCGGGAAAGTACACTTAACCAATTGCTTACTGAAATGGATGGCTTTGGCACAAACACTGGTGTTATTTTACTAGCAGCCACTAACCGAGCAGATGTATTAGATAGAGCCTTGTTACGACCAGGTCGTTTTGACAGACAAATTTATGTAGACCTGCCAGATTTAATTGAGCGAGGACAAATTTTCAAAGTACACGTTAAGCCTATCAAAATCGGAAAAGACGTTGATACAGATTTTTTAGCAAAACAGACTCCAGGATTTTCAGGTGCAGATATTGCTAACATTTGCAACGAAGCAGCTCTTATAGCTGCCCGAAAAGACAAAAAGATTGTTGAACGTCAAGATTTCCTAGATGCGGTTGATCGTGTTATCGGAGGGTTAGAAAAAAAGAATAAGATAATTTCTAAGAATGAAAAAAGGGTAATTGCATTTCACGAAGCTGGACATGCTACCGTAAGTTGGTTGCTTGAATATGCTCACCCATTGATTAAAGTCACTATTGTTCCCAGAGGAAAATCATTAGGTGCTGCTTGGTATTTGCCAGAAGAAAGACAAATAACCACTAAAGAGCAAATGATGGATGAAATGTGCGCAGCCATGGGTGGCAGAGCTGCTGAGGAAATAACTTTTGGTAAAATATCTACTGGAGCATTAAGCGATTTAGAAAAAGTTACCAAACAGGCTTACGCTATGGTAATGTACTATGGATTAAATGATAAAATTGGAAACATCAGCTATTATGATTCCTCGGGCAATTCAGAAATGTCCTTCCACAAGCCTTACAGTGAAAAAATGTCTGAACGTATTGACATTGAAGTAAGTCTGTTAATTGAAATGGCATATATCAGAGCAAAAGAAACGTTAACTAAACACAAAGAAGAACTAAATAAACTTGCTCAGTACTTATTGGAAAAGGAAGTCATATTTAAAGAGAATTTAGAAGAGATCTTTGGCAAACGTCCTTTTGAAGTTGAAGAAGTAGATTCAAAAACCAAAAAAGACACAACCGAGCCTCTTGCTGAAACGACTCAAACTACTTCTACTGAATCTAATGGGAGCAGCCCAACTTCCGAAAGTGGTACAGAGGAAAATAATGACGAAAAAAAGCAATCAACTTTGTTTTAACAATTCTTTCACTCATAGGTATCAGCAAATAATATCTCATGAATCAGGAAACCAACACCAAAGAGAAGATTCTTAAAAAAATAAGAAAAGCACTCATTGAAAAAACAGTCGGTGGTATAAATGTTGATTTTGATAGTGATATTTACCAGAAATCTGAAGATCCCTTAGAAATTGTTTTCGCAAAAGAGCTTACTAAATTAAACGGAAAGTTTATTTATTGCGAAGATGAAAGAGAACTATCGGAAAGTATTGCGTCTTTAATAGATGAAAACAAATGGGAAAATGTTTTTTGTTTTGAAGATAAAGCTCAAGAAGTATTAAATAATGCAAAGGTTTCTTTTTCAAAAATCCAAAAAGACATTCGAAATGCAAATGTTGGAGTGTCCCTATGCGAAAATTTAGTTGCTAGAACAGGAAGCGTTATTATTTCATCAAAACAAAGTGCCGGCAGAAGATTGCCCGGTTTTGCAAATTATCATATTGTAATCGCCTACTCCTCACAGCTGGTTTATACCATTAAGGAAGCTTTAAAAGCAATAAAAATGAAGTATACAACAAACTTCCCGTCTATGATAGTTACAATATCTGGTCCAAGCAGAACAGCAGATATTGAAAAAACATTGGTACAAGGCGCACATGGACCTAAAGAAATTTATGTTTTTCTAGTAAATGGATAAGAGTTGGGCTACTGTTTATACATGCGGAAATATTCAAAATGCCGAATTGATTAAAGGAGTTTTAGCTCATAACGAAATTCAAAGTGTTATTCTTAATCACCAGGACTCCTTGTACAAATTTGGAGATATTGAAGTACTGGTGAATCGAGAGGTCGTTGTAAAAGCAAAATTTGTTATTGATAATTACACATTAAGTTCTTAGTAAAACCAACATCAAAAAAGTGAGCAACTTAGTTATACGTTCAATTACAGGGACTTTATTTGTTTTAATGATGGTTGCAGGAATATTGTGGAATGTTTGGTCCTACATCGCTCTTTTTTCATTGATAACACTCTTAGGTCTTTGGGAGTTCTATTCCCTTACCGGACTGAAAGAAAAAGGCATACAGAAATTACCCGGAATGGCGCTCGGAATAATATTACTTACTGCATGTAGCGGAAAATATTTCCTTTCAACTAAAAACATTTTAAGTTTTCCGGGTATAGAATATATCATTCTTCTTTTTCCATTGTATCTGATTTACGAACTTTTTAAAAAGGATTCACAGCTAACAATTTTTTCACCCACCCTATTTGGAATTTTATTTATTGTATTTCCCTTTTGCTACATCATTTTATATTTTTCAACTATCTCAAATTATGCTAGCGAAAATAATGCCTGGATTATATTAGGATACTTTATTTTAATGTGGTCAAATGACACATTCGCATACCTTGTTGGCAGATCATTGGGAAAACGAAAATTGTTCGAAAAAGTATCGCCTAAAAAAACCTGGGAAGGAGCCGTTGGTGGCTTACTTTGTTCTCAACTAATTGCCGCATATATTTCTACGCAAATAACTACGCTCACAATAGGACATTGGCTAGGTTTAGCATTAATAGTTTCTGTTTTTGGAACGTTAGGCGATCTTGTAGAATCTAAATTTAAGCGGAGTCTTGATGTGAAAGATTCAGGCACCATACTTCCAGGACATGGAGGTATTTTGGATCGCTTTGATGGAGTAATTATTTCCGCACCTTTTGTTATCTCCTATTTACTATTCGTAAATGGATAGGCTTATTCTTTAAAAATTTCTTGTTAGCTTAACATAAGTTCCCATTCCATGACTTGTACGAGCTACAATACCTGAGAATAAAAAATTATTTACATAATGCAGGGAATAATGCTTTGTAATGTCAATATTAATATCTACGCCTGAGGTGAATTTACCATAACCTCCATAGCCAAGCGTATAAGCCATATCGAAAGGTTTTTTGCGGCCAAATAAAAAGTGGAACTTACCGTAAATGTATGGCTTTGCAGAAGTCTGGAACAGCCAAATAATTCCCTTTTCAAAAGCAATATCACTGCCATATAGCACTTTAGTATGTACATCTAGTGTAAAAGGGATAGATGTTCTGTATTTAGCTTTACTCATCTTAGTATTTTCATCCAATGCTTTATCAACAGTAAATGAAACGGCCGAGCTATCAAGATTAAAAATATCAGACACAGAAATTCCTTCATAATGAAATGAAGAATCTACTTGATAGTGCATGGAAGAGTTTTTCCATTTTATAAAACCTAAATCTTTTACTTTAATTATTATTTTACCAGGGTTCTTCCAAGCAAGATAAGGCAATTCATAATAAAAATCTGTAGACAACCCTACTCCATTCTGAGAAAAAAAACTGCGATGAGCAGTATCTGTTTGATCAACATTCATTTTAAGACCTAAATCCAAAAAAGAACCATCAGGCGCTGTATATAAATCAGCAATAAGACCATTTATGTATGTATTTTGATCTCCGCTAAGTAATGAAAAAGCAAATCCATAAGAGCCATGTGTCTTATCTCCTAGCCAATCCCAACCAAATCGCATTTGCTGGTATCTCAAAAATCTAAATTTAAAATTCCCTAACGAAGAAGTTGTCCCTGCATATTTTTTATTACCATAAAATATAGTTTCAAATAAATCATTAGAAAATTTCAAGTCAATATTGGCCCGATCATAAAATGAAAATGAAAATGCCGGACTATTTGAAGCATTATTTGGATTTACTGTATAATTAATTCCCCACTTTGAAACAGCACCTAGCCTATTTATATCTGATAAATTAGCTGCAGAATTATACTTAATAATATCGTCTATATAATTTCCATAGTAGAATGCCTTAACGAAGTTATTAGTAATGGCATTTGAATTTATGTAGCCTTCAGCTAAAAACTCTATATGCTTTTTGGGTACTGTAGGTAAAATAGTATCCTGAGCCAAAGACTGGATAGATAAAGCATATAAAGAAAAAATAAAAGGATATAATTTTTTCATACTTGCCACTTACTTTTGAGACGATCTACTTTTTACCTACTGTATAATTAAAATCAGCTATTAGCTTTATGTTTAACTCGTAAAAACTATAAATCTTTACATAATTAGGTTGATTCTGAGTATTAAATTTTAGCTTAATAAATATATTAGGGCTATTTCTTAAGTGAACTAGCTTTTCTGCATCAATGGGGAAGGTTAGTTTAGTGGTTTTTTTACCTGCTGAAATAAAATTACCATCTAATAAAGGAGCAGCGATAATATTAGGCAAACTAATCAATGAGTCAAAAACAACATAATTAGCATCCATTAAATATAACTGTGTTTCAGCTGTAAAAGGGAACCCATTGTCTACTATTAAATACAAAAAACCAGAATTGACATTATTGGAATTGGTTGGCATTTTAAATTTCAAAGTATCTGCCATGGTCAGATTGTTGGCTATCAACGAAAGCGGAATAGTCATGTTAAGATCCGTTTTCATTAACTTGTCGTAATAAACAAAATCATTTCCTCCACTTACATTTCCAAGTGGATTAATTGCTAAATCTAACTGGTAACTAAGTTGATTAGGTAAGTTTTCTACAAATTGTTTTATGTTAGAATTAGTTGGATTAAATGAAACACTGTATGTTGATGGAATAACAATTCCTCCATTATCAAGACTTCGGTTGATATTTATTGGTGTGCCAATTACCGAATGAGAAAGCGGGATGGTGTTGCCTGTTTGGGAATTAATAGATGATAATTGATTTATAGTAATTCTAGAATCAGCGCCAATACTGTTTTGAATATGTAGTCCAATATCAATATCTTCAAAATTAATATTGCCTCCAATAATATTTTTAAACATGGTAAAGAAAGAACTATCGGGACCTACCGAATTTACTGTTTGCCCAAAGTAGCCTTTAGCATATTGCGGAACAATGTCTAAAAAAGTATTTGCAACATCAACATCTTCTGCTGCTGTAATTGTAACGGAGCCTTGGTTTGTGGGACTTAATATTGCACTGTAGCTAGTTACCATGGTGTTTACACTAAACCCATTAATACCACTTAAATCTATGTTATAACCAGAAAGATCAAACACCCCAACAAATAGCCCTCCATTACTTTGCGTAGCAGCAGGCACTGTGAATGTAGTGTCAAAAACATTTCCATACTTATCAGTAACTTTGGGTAAGGTGTAGGTAAAGTCCACCAATCCTTTTATTTGGCTTTTTATCGTGAGTTGCATTTTGCCACTTCGTAAAGTAACACGGCTAAGTTTTGCATCTCCCAACGGGTAATAAATTGAATTTGAAAATAACGGTATAATAACACCTCCAGGGCTTACGGTATAAGTAAAAGGTGCCGGATAAATACTGTGTATAGTAGTATCGGGAATACTAAATAAAGAATCTATGGAAAAAGAAGATAAAGAGTACTTATAAAATAAATCCAACGAATTGTCAGGATTTTTAATTAATAAAGTATCAGAAATAATATTGTTGATCGTGAGTGTAGATTTTACTACAGGGAAAAGCAAATCTACATCCCAAAAAGGGTTCCGATCCTCTTTACGACAGGAAATAAATATTGATATTATTAATAAAAAAACTACTGTTCCTATAGATATTTTACGCATGTACTATTTATCACAACCATTAGCGTAATCTGCAGCTTCTGCACTACCTAATGCTGCAGCCTTTTTAAAATCTGCACAAGCACCTTTAGGATTACTATTATCGTTCTTCAATAATCCACTTCTGTAATATGCTATTGGATCTCGCGGATTTAATTTTTGAACTTGCTGGTAATCATAAATGGCAGAAGCTACCTTATTCATTCCTTCACAAGAATATGCTCTATACAAATAAGCATCTGAAAATTTTGAATCTAGTTGGATTGCTTTATTCAAATCGTCAAACGATTCTTGATATTTCCTTTTTGTATAGTATGCCACACCTCTACCAAACAATGCTTCAATATTATTTGGTGAACCAGCAATAGCTTTATCAAAATCACGAAAGGCAAGATCCAGTTTTTCCATTCCTAAATAACACATGCCTCGAACACCGTAATAAACTGCACTATCAGGGCTTAGTTGAATAGATTTAGTAATTAAATCAAATGCTTTAGAGTATTGTTTTAATTTAATACTGGATTGAGCATTTTTATAATAGGTAACCGCTTCACTCCAACAAAATTTGTTGTCAAATAAATCTACCGATAAAGTGTCGCCTAAACTTTTAGCAGAACTTAAGTCACTGCAACCTTCGTATTTCTTACCACTATCCCACAATAATCTACCACGTTCATAGAACGATTTAGCAAATTTTTGATTGATGTTAATAGCAGTAGTAAAATCTTGAATGGCTTCTTCTTTCATTTTCAAAGCAGCATATGAAACACCCCTATGATAATAGGGCTTAGCTAGTGCGATATCAACAGGGGGAGCTTCAATATTTTTTTCTGCATTCTCAAATTTACTATTTTTTTGAAAATCATTCCACTTTACTAAGTACTTCTGAACAGCTGCTTCATTACCTATAATAGCTTTAGTAAATTCTACTATTGCATTATCATGCAACCCTGCGCTTTGTTTAGAAAGACCATTTTTATAAAAAACTTCCGATTGTGAATAAATGCTTGAAAAAGCAGATATATTCAATAATATGAAAAGAGTAATTATTTTAGACATAGATTATGTTTATGATATACACGAAATTAATAAAATGAATGGAAAGTGCAATTGAAATTTATTAAGACCAAAGCTAAAAATTATAAAAAGTAACCCTTTACAAGGTCTTTATAGGCTTGCGTATATTTATTGTCAGCTTGTATAATTATCATTGAGTCATCTTTAATATCCGATGTAGAATTGCTAAATTCCATTAGGATTCTTTTTGGAAACTTTTTTCTATTGGTAGTTTTCACCCAAACATAATTATTAAGATAAAGCTTGCGCTTCTCTGCTTCATTAGTAAACATAGCGCCTTCGTGTATTGGAAGTATAACAAAGAAACGACCTTTGGTATTGAGCAATCTAATTACGTGCTTTGCTAAATCCGAAAACGATAATAAATGAGTAAAACGTGCTTGATTCCCGTTTGATGATATGTGTGACTTTGGCAAAGGGAAATAAGGAGGATTGCTAACAATTAAATCATACTTTTTAGTAGGCGAAAATTCCTGAATTGAACTATGGATAGATGTTAATCGAGGCTTCCATTTGGAATTGAGAAAGTTTTCTTTTGCTTGTATATGTGCTGCATATTCAATATCAATAGCATCAATTTGTGCTTTAGTTTTTTGAGCTAGCATTAATGCAATAACTCCAGAGCCAGTACCAACATCCAATATTCTTTTTTCGTCTTTAGCTTTTGTCCAGGCTCCAAGTAAGATAGAGTCTGTTCCTAATTTCATAGAACATTTATCCTGTAAAACAGAGAATTCCTTAAAGGCAAAAACTGGGTTACGCATGAAATAATTTCGTAGGATACTGCTATTTTAACTAAGCAATATGCTTAATTGTACGAATTAACAAGTAAGATAGTTACAAAAACCTGTATCAAATATGATGCACCAAAGGTATTAATAGGTTGCATATGCCATTAATAATAAAATTAAAAAATTCCATACAAATAAAAAAAGTGGGCTAAAGCCCACTTAAATATTAATACTATGAAATTAAACTGTTATGCTTGAGGCGCTGCTTCATCAGATGAAGGAGCTGGAGATGCTTCTACGGCAGGAGCTGCTGTGTCTGCTGCAGTATCTGCTGCTGCTGAGATTGCTACAGCTTCTGCTGCCGCTGCCTTTGCTTGACGCTTTGCACTACGACTATCACGAGAAGCAGTTTCTAAAGCCATACGCTTTGTATAAGCTTCTTTACGAGATGCTTCGGTATTAGACTTTTTGTTATTAGAAGTAACTTCTTTTTCAGATATCCATTTATTAAATTTTCCATCAGCCTGCTCTTGCGTATGAATGCCTTTAATAACACCACGCTGAAGATGAGCTCTAAACATTACGCCTTGCGCAGAAAGAATTGAACGACTTGTATCAGAAGGCTTAGCACCTTTTTGAACCCACTCAACTGCACGGTCAAATTTCAAATCAACAGTAACCGGGTTTGTACCTGGATTATAAGTTCCAATCTTTTCTATGAAACGAGCATCACGCGCGAATCTGCTGTCGGCCACAACAATATGATAAAATGGTTGACCTTTCTTTCCGTGACGAGATAATCTAATAATTGCTGGCATTTTCTTTATATATTTTTAGGGATGCGAATATCGTAAAATATATTATACATAAGTCATTTTTACTTAGCTTTTTTGTATAAAAACTTTAGTGTCTACAGGCCGAATACAAGCTAATTAAATGGGATATATAAAAAAATCAAATAAAAAAGCAGGTAAGTAATTATTTAAAATAGGTATCAATCCTACAAACATCATTTTTTCATAAAAAAATGATGCAGAAACGTGGCATTAAAGCTATTCTACAATTTTTAGTTTGGAAATATCTATCATAATAATATCCCTATCTCCAATTCCTCCTTCTCTAACTGATGAAATATAGGCTGTTTTTTTATCAGCTGTCATCACAAATTTAGATTCTATATTAACTCCATTAATTGGATATCCTAAATTAACAGGGGCAGACCATTTGCCATCAGCTCCTTTTGTTGTTTTAAAGATATCATATGAACCCATGGAATTGGGTCCGTTAGAACAAAAGAATAATGTTTTTCCATCGGAATGAAGGTATAGGCCATTCTCATCATGTTCGCTATTAACTGGAGCACCTAAATTAATAGGGTCGGCCCAACCTTCTCCACTTTTTTTCGCAACCCAAATATCTCCTCTTCCCAATCCTCCCGGACGTTCACTAATGAAATACAATAAATTTCCGTCTGGCGAAAGACAAGCAGCATCTTCGTAATAACTAGTATTTATAGGCTTCAATAATATTTCCGGCTTTCTCCATTTTCCGGAAGTAGCTTTTTTAGACATAAATATTTCGCCCCCGCGAGCAGCAGAAGGATCATTGCGGTAAATAAACATGGTCATTCCATCATCAGAAATACTGCAACAAGCATCGTATCCTTCCGAATTGATTGGACCACGAATTAAGTCAGATTGCAACCAAGTTTGTTTTTCATCACTCCAATAGCTTTCGTATACATCATCGTAATACCCGAAATCACCTTCTGTATCTTTCATTGATTTATCTCCACCGGGCCTGCGAGATGTAAATACAATAGTTTTATCATTGTTTGCAAGTACCGGCCCTTTATCATCGTGTATAGAATTTATATCAATAAGAGGAATGATTTTGACATCCACTGGATTTGCCATCAGTTCTTTAGCAAGCTTACATTGAGAGATAAAAATATCTACTTGCGACTCTTCAATTTTTTTAGGGCTATCAGCAATAGATTTTCTGAACACATTTAATTCATCCAATGCTTTATCAATCATTTCTTTAGCATGATACGTTCTGCCTAGTAAAAGAAATAAGTTTTCATTTGCATTGGGGCTAAGTGATTTAGCACGTTCTAAAAATTCAAGTGAGGCATTATATTCCCGCATCATAAAATAGCTTTCTCCAATAAAATATTGAAGTGATGCATCTGTTGGCCTATTCTTTAATACTTCCTTATACTTATTTATCGCTGACATATAATCTCCTGTAAAGAAGTCTTGTTTTGCCATAAATATTTTATACTCGTCTGTACCTTTTTCAAATACGTTGCCTTTACTTTTCTGAGCAAACGAAAATTCTGCAGCACAAAAAAACAAGGCTGTTATAGACAAAATTGTGGTAAAATGCTTCATTGGTTTTAGGTATTAAGCTTTATAGATATTTAATCAGGCTGCAAACATAAAGAATCCTTTAGTATAACCCAAAAAATGATATTACTGTTTATTCCGGTTTCTAAAATAATAATCAAGCAAATTCTTTGCCAAGTTTTAAAAAAAACTCTAAAGCTTCTTTCTTCTTGTCGTCATAATTGTATTGAATGTGATTAAAAATGTAATTTCTAGCGATTTTTTCATCAACTTGCTGCTCTAAATTATCAATTACTTTATTTCGATGATCAACACCAAATTTCAGAGCTTGATAAAAAGAATTCGCCCAAGTTTCGTCTAGTTTTTTATTCGATATCCAGCAAGCAAATACAAAAGGAAGGCCAGTAAACAATTTCCACTCCTCCGATAAATCGTACGAATATTTATACTCGTTTGTCAGGTTAAAATTTCTGTCGCCAATAATAAGTCCCGCTGCTGCTGCTTTTATTTTTTTCTCGTACCCTTCCTTTGCCTTTATCCAACTAGGATTAATTTTCCACCAATGTTTTGCTAAAATTTGCACTAATAAGCACGAAGTTTTTGATTGATAGTCCAAAAGGATAGATCTTATATTTCTTAGCGGCACATCGCTATATAACATTACTGTTTGAACTGGCCCATTTGACCCTATACAAAAATCTGGAATAATATAATACTCTTTTAATTCCGGAATGATTGCTACTGGAGCAAGTCCAATATCTATTTCATTATTTTTTAGTTTTTCAGCACATATTGCTGGGGGGTCTAAGGCTAGTTCAAAATCAGTTATATGACCAGAGTGTTGTATTCCATACACAAAAGGTTTGGCGTTTAAGTAAGATACGACAGAGATTCGAAGCGGAGTTTTTCCCATAAAGTTCTTCAAAATTAATTATTTTAAAGAATACCTAATAAACAATTAATAGCTTGAAGTGTTTATTTCATAAACTCCCTTAGTAGCAGCTACAACCGAAACGATAGCTACAAATCCAGAAAGAAATACACCCACAAATGGAATTAAAAGAAAAATGCAAAACATGACACCCATAGTAATTGCAAACCACTTGTTGCTTCTTATAAAAATTACGCCATCAGGAATACCCATTCTTTTTCTTTCGCAAGAATAATCCATAAATGAAAAACCATAAAAATAGGCTGAAATCAAAAATAAAGGAATGAATCCAAGCCAACCTATGAAAGGTATAAAACCCACTATAAATAACAATACAATCCAAACAGTTTCTAAAAAAACATTTCGAACAGCTATAAACATTCCTCGGAAAATATCTTTAAGGAAACGAGTAATATTAAAATCTGTTTTTATTCCGGTAATCTTTTCTTCCGTTTTCTCAGATACAAAAGCTAGTAGAGGTGATAACAAAAACAAGGTAATGAACCCTCCATAAAATGCAAAAACAAAAAAGAAAATTACTTTCGTCAGAATCCAAATAATCCAACTTATAAATCCTGGCAAATATTCAAATAGGAAAAAATTGGAAGCTGCTGAATTAATCTTCAATACAATCCATGTCTGCAAACTATTTGTGACAGACTCTGTCAAACTAAATCCACCAACAAATAAAATAACATTCAATAAAACCGGAACAACAAAAGTCCAAGCTAAACCATTTGTAAAAATGAATGGTATTGCTTCAAAAAAAGTATTAAATCCAAGTTTTATTTGTTTTTGAATGGGAATCGGTTCTCTAATAAAAGACATGAATAAAATAAATATGCAAGTGAACGACAATAATTGACTACAGTATCACTACTTCTCTTTCGAGACTTACTCCGAATTTTTCTTTTACAGATTGCAAAACTTTACTGGAAAGATCATAAATCTCAGCGCCTTTGGCAGTACCGTAATTTACAAGAACCAATGCTTGATCTTTATGAACTCCAGCCTGACCGATTTGTTTTCCTTTCCAACCACATTGCTCAATTAACCAACCGGCAGCAAGTTTCATTCCTCCCGAATCCTTAAAAGATTTTATTTCCGGGAATTCTATTTTAATTTTTTCAAATTGCTCAAGACTTATTACAGGATTTTTAAAAAAACTTCCTGCATTGCCAATCTTTTCTGGGTCGGGTAATTTACTTCTTCGAATATTACAAACTGCTTTGGAAATAGCTTCAACAGAAACTTCTTTTATGCCCATTTTTTCAATTTCCTGAATAATAGCTCCATAACTAGTATTGAGTTTTGGCTTCTTGAGCAGTTTAAAAGTAACCGTGAGAATAATATACTTTCCCTTTGCCTCATTTTTAAAAATACTATTTCGATATCCAAACTTGCAGTCAGAATTGCTTAACACAATGTTTTTATCCTCAAGAATGTTAATAGCCTCTAATTCCCAAAAAATATCTTTCAGCTCTTCGCCATAAGCACCAATATTTTGAATGGGGGCAGCTCCTACTGATCCGGGAATTAAGGAGAGATTCTCTACACCAGCATAGTTGTGTTTTATACAGTATAAAACAAATTGGTGCCAAACAACTCCAGCTCCTGCTCTCACATAATAATATTCCGAATCTTCTTTTATGAGCTCCATTCCAGAGATATTATTTTTTATTACCAATCCATCAAAATCTTTTGTAAATAAAATATTGCTGCCACCTCCTAAAATCAAGATAGGTTGACTGGCGATATTTTTACTTGATAATAAATTTTGAATGTCGCTCTTTGTATTAGCTTCCACAAAGGCTTTTGCATAGCACTCTACCCCAAACGTGTTAAGCTTTTTAAGAGAATGGTTTTCAAGCAAATTCATGATAATGCAAATTTACAGCTTAATACATGTCTCGCTTTGTAAACTAAAAAAATGAATTAACATTCAGGGTTGAATGAAAATTAAGCTCCCATCTTTACAATCAAATCAAACTCTTGCTTTTCTAATGGCATAACCGAAAGCCTTCCTTGTCGAACTAAATAAATATTAGCTAGTTTTTTTTCTGCTTTAATAGTTGATAATGAAACCGGTTTCTTTATTGCAGAAACGAGAGACAAATCTACTACCGACCAATCTTCTTTAGTTGTTGGATCTTGATACGCTTCTTTAACTACAGTAGAAATACCCATTACACTTTTCTCACCTCCACTATGATAAAACAAAACGTTATCGCCCTTTTTCATTGCTCTAAGGTGTTTTCTTGCTGCGTAATTTCGAACGCCTTCCCACATGGTTTTTCCTTCTTTTTCAAATTGAGACCAAGAGTAGGTTTCGGGTTCAGATTTTACAAGATAATAATTCATAATAAAAAATTAATGAAACACTTTTTCAGGTAAGTTAGGTAATGTAAAAACACTATCAGCAACTTTAATCTTTTTTATTTTGATAGCCGTGTGTGTTAAGTCAAAAAAATCACACTCATATTTCTGTTTTAGCCAGAATGATTTAGCCTTTTCAAAATATACATTTACATAACCGAATACATGTTTTTTGTAATGATCCGGATTCACAGGAACTGAGCTATTATACCAATAGTAACTCTTGGAATCCCCCAAATCATTGACTAGTAAATTGCAATTCCTTTTCATAATCTTCTCCGCATTTTCTGTAATCTTTGTCTCCACCAGAACCCTTGTTTCGTTTGAACAATCAGAAACCAACATAGTGTCACTCCCAAAAAGAGTTCTGTACTGCTTGTTTTTATCTTTTAAGTAATATATTTCCTTTACCTCATTTCCGCTATAAACCATTTTATAGTTACCATTTTTATAATACACAGTAAGTATATCGCCATACACTTTTTGAAGCTTTTCTGTCGAAAAATCTTCTGTTTTAGAAAGTGCTACTGTTTTGTATGTGATAATACCTTCAAATTCTTTAGGTGATTCTTGTGAAAAACACGTTATAAAATTAATACATAAAATAAAAAATAAGTACTTGACTTTCATAGATATAGTAATTATTTATATTTCATTTTTGATTATATAATTTATCGAAATGCGAATATACAAATGCTTTTTTTAAAGAATTAACAAATTCAATAAATATCATAAATAAGTTAATAATTCGTGCAATGATATAACGAAATAGATTTAAATCAATCTGACATAGTATTATTACATTTGTATATTAAAAATTTGCATTAAAAAATAATTAATATTTACTATACTTCACAAAATGAAAAAAAATCTAATCACCTCATTACTTTGCGTTGGAGTTACTGTTGCGTCCTTTGCACAACCCATTGCAAACTTTTCCGGTTCTCCTACAACAATTTGTGCAGGACAAGCGGTAACATGGACTAACCTTAGTCAAAATACGAGTGTCACCACTCAGTGGGCTTGGCAATTTCCAGGAGCAAACCCAAACCCAACTTCTACATCAAACACTCCAGGGCCCAGGACCTATCCTACTCCAGGCGTATATAATGTTGTATTAACAGCTACCAATAATACTAATCCTAACCAAGGCACAGATGTCGAAACTAAAGTTGGCTACATCACTGTGCTTGCAAATCCAAATGTTAATGTATCTCCTTCAACAGGTTACGTAGGCTGTACAATCACATCTGCAAATCTAACAGCAAGTGGAGCTCAAAGTTATGTATGGTCACCTGCAGGAACTCTTAGCTCATCTACAGGCACATCTGTAGTTGCAAGCTCAACGGTTACAACAAACTATAATGTTGTAGGCACCAGCTCTAACGGCTGTACTGATAATCAAGGTGTAACGGTAATGGTCAGCACTGTGCCTCCAAATGCACCAGCATCCGTTAACGGCACAACTACTGTTTGTAGTGGTCAATCAGGCGTAACTTATACTGTACCAGGTATTACTCCACCAGTTCCAATTAGAAACTGGACTGTTCCTCCAGGGGCAACTATTACTTCTGGACAAGGTACTCGATCTATCACTGTTACATTTGGAAGCACTTCTGGAAATGTATGTTGTAATCAAAGCAATGCTTGCGGAGCAAGTGCTGATGTTTGTTTAGCTGTTACAGTTGACCCTACTCCAGCAGTAGGCACAGTTGGTTCGATAACAGGACCAACTTCAGTTTGCGATAATCAAACAGGTGTAATATTTACAGTAGCCCCTGTAGCAAATGCTTCAAGTTATACTTGGACAGAAAATAGTGATGCTTCAATTGTTTCAGGACAAGGTACTAATACTATTACAGTAAATTTCGGTACTAATAATAATACTAACATCTGTGTTTCTGCAGTAAACTCTTGTAACACAAGCACTCCTGTTTGTTTAGCTGTTGTTGCTTCTCCAAGTGCACCTGGCATTCCGGGAACAATCTCAGGACCAACTACTGTATGCAGTGCTCAAGGAAGTGTTATATATTCTGTAGCTACTGTTAATAATGCGGCAGTTTATACTTGGACAGTTCCTGCTGGCGCTACCGTTAACGCTGGACAAGGTACAAAATCAGTTACGGTTACTTTTGGAGCTACTTCAGGATCTGTTTGTGTAACGGCCGGAAACGGTTGTGGAACAAGTTTAGCAAATTGTGTTAATGTAACTGTTGATCCTACCCAAGCTGTAGATACAGTTACGGTAATTACAGGCCCTATTGCAGTTTGCGCAAATCAAACTGGTGTTCTATATTCAATTCCCACTGTAGCAAATGCTACAACTTATAATTGGATAGTTCCTACCGGAGCTAGTATTACTGCTGGCGCAGGTACAAATTCAATAACAGTGTCCTTTGGCACTTCTGCAGGAAACGTATGCGTAGATGCAGCAAATGGCTGTAGCACTAGTCCGCAAAAATGTAAAGCAATTGTTGTAAGCCCTAACGCTCCTGGTATTCCAGGTGGAATTACAGGACTTACAACAGTTTGTAGTAATGTTACTGGAATCAAATATTCTGTCTCTGCTGTAGCAAATGCTACAACTTATAGCTGGACTGTTCCTACTGGTGCTACCATCACAGCTGGTCAAGGCACTAACTCAATAACCGTTTCTTATGCTGCTACTTCAGGTTCTGTTTGTGTAACTGCAGGAAATGCTTGCGGAACAAGCCTAGGAAGTTGTGCTTCAATTACAGTTGACCCAGCTTCTGCTGTTGGAATAGTGGGATCTATTTCTGGACCAGTCGCTGTTTGCGCTAACCAAACTGGAGTTGCATACTCAATAGCTACTGTATCAGGTGCTACAACCTATAATTGGACTGTTCCTGCTGGAGCAAATATTACTGCTGGTTCAGGTACAAATTCAATAACTGTTACTTTTGCTACTGCAGGCGGAAACGTTTGCGTAGATGCTAGTAATGCATGTAGTACAAGTCCTCCAAATTGCGTAGCTGTTGCTGTTGACCCCTCAGCGCCTGCAATTCCAGGAGGAATAACTGGATCTACTACAGTTTGTAGTGGTCAATTAGGAGAAATATATACGATAGCATCTGTACCAAATACTTCTGTTTATACATGGACAGTTCCTGCTGGCGCTTCGGTTGTTGCTGGACAAGGAACTAACACTGCAACTATAGATTTTGGTGCTACTTCAGGTACAATTTGTGTAACTGCTGGAAATGCTTGCGGTACAAGTATTGCTAGTTGCCAAACAATAACTGTTGATCCTAATCCAGCTGTTGGGCCTATTGGTGCAATTACTGGACCTCAAGCAGTTTGCGCAAATCAATCAAACGTTGTTTACTCAACTACTGCTGTATCTGGAGCTACAAATTATAATTGGACTGTACCTTCTGGAGCAAATATTACTGCTGGAGCTGGAACTGCAACTATTACTGTTACTTTCGGATCATCTGGAGGAAATGTATGTGTTGATGCCAATAACAGCTGCAGTGCAACTTCTCAGATTTGCGAAGCAGTTACAGTTGCTTCAACAGCACCTGCGATTCCTGCTGGCATAACTGGCGTTACTACTGTTTGTAGTGGTCAGATTGGTGAAATTTATACTATAGCTTCTGTTCCAAACGCAACTGTATATACATGGACAGTTCCTACAGGTGGAACAGTGACTGCTGGACAAGGCACAACTTCTGTTAGTGTTACTTATGGAACAACTTCAGGTAATATTTGCGTAACTGCAGGCAATGCTTGCGGCACAAGTATTGCTAGTTGTCAAGCTATAACAGTAGATCCTAATCCAGCTGTTGGTGCTATTAGCACCATTAATGGACCTACTGCTGCTTGCGCTAATCAATCAAACGTTACCTATATTTTACCTGCTGTTGCAAATGCATCTACATACAATTGGACTGTACCTACTGCGGCAAACATTACTGCTGGTCAGGGAACAAATACAATTACCGTTTCTTTTGGTAATATCTCCGGAAACATTTGCGTAAATGCAACTAACTCGTGTGGATCTAGTCCACAGAGCTGCATAGCAGTTACAGTATCTCCAAATGCTCCCGCAATTCCTGCTGGAATATCTGGGGCTACTACTGTTTGTAGCGGACAAGTTGGAAACTACTCCATTGCTCCCGTTGCTAATGCTACAACTTATACTTGGTCTGGACCAACAGGTGCAACCGTATCTGCTGGACAAGGAACGGTAAACTCTTCAATAACACTTGGCACTACTTCTGGAAACATTTGTGTTACTGCTGGGAATGGATGTGGAACTAGCTTACCTAGTTGTTTAGCGGTTACTGTTAATTCTGCCGTACTTACAGTTACTACAACCTCAACTCCTGCGTCATGTAGTTCTTGTTGCGATGGTACTGCTGCTGCAACACAAACTGGCACTAGTCCATTTACATATGCTTGGTCTCCTGCTGGCGGAACCGCTTCTTCAGCATCTGGCCTATGCGTAGGTTCATACACCGTTTGCGTAACTGATGCAGGAGGTTGTATTACTTGTTCTATAGTGAACGTATCCTTCGTAACTGGATTAGCTTCCTTAACAGATAATGGTACTATTAAAGTATACCCTAATCCTGCGAATGAGTATATTAATATTGAAGGTACACTTTCATCTTCAGCAAATCTAGACGTTAGCATTGTTAATATGTTTGGACAAACTGTACTTGAAGAAGTAGTTCCTGCCGATGGCACTTTCACTCAAAAAGTAAATATTGCTAACATACCATCCGGTGTATATTTTATTCGAATTAGCTCAGGCGAATTTGTTAAAAACACTAGAATGATAAAAATTCAATAATTAAAAAATAAATTCAAAAACCCCGTCAGAGAATTTCTCTGACGGGGTTTTTTATTTATTTGGTTTGAATATAAAAGTAACGGCTAATGAATTATTTTAAATATCATTTCTTTCATTAACTCGCCCTGATCCACGCTGTTTCCATCAAACCCCTTAGCTCTAAGGTCATATTGTCGGAGCATTGAAATGACTCCCATTACTTTCCCTCTTGAATAGTTATTGGCTGCGCTTGTGTAGTCTTTTACAAAATAGGGGCTAACCCTTAACGCTGAGGCTACATTGTTCTGAGACTTGTCTTGTAAAAAATGATACATTAATATTTTAGAAAAATACCCCCCTAATAATGCTATTGTCATTACCAAAGGATTGTCTTTGGGGTTGGAAGCAAAGTAATTTATTATCCGGTTGGCTTTTAAAGAATCTCTTTTCCCAATAGCTGCCTGAAGCTCAAAATTATTGTACTCTTTACTTATTCCAATAAATTTTTGAATGTGATCGGTGGTGATTTTAGTGTTCAATGGTAAATTGATCATCAACTTTTCCATTTCTTTAGCTATCTTACTAAGGTCATTTCCTAAAAATTCTGTAAGCAGTTGTCCCGCCATGGGCTCCATTGTATATTTCTTCTCTTTAATAAAATTTTCTACCCAGCTTGGGACTTTGTTATCGTACAGCTTTACCGACTTCATAACTACTGCTTTTTTGCTAAGTGTTTTAGCAAATGCAGTTCGCATATCTATTGTTTTGTATTTATGGCAAAAAACCAATATGGTGCTTTTTTGAGGGTTACTCAAGTATATTTCCAAAGGATGTTTTTTCAACTCATCCTCTTTAGATGAAGAAAGCTTTTTTTCTTTTGGAATCAGGTCCTTCATGTTTTGAGCTTCTCTAACAATTACCACTCTATAATTGCTCATCATCGGATAGCTTTTTGCTTCGCTTAACACTTGCAATATGGATGTCTCACCACCATATAATATTGTTTGATTGAATGCCTTTTCAGATTCCTCCAATACCCTATCTTCTATTACGCTAGCAACAGCATCAATAAAAAAGGGCTCATCACCCATCAATAAGTATACTGGATGGTATACTTTATTTTTAATGTCAGATATAATTTTTTCAAAATCCATAATTTACAGCACATTTTAATATGAACGAAAATACAAAAAGGGAAAAGCCAAATTACAATTTTGTATTTTCGTAACCTTCTAAAGTAAGTAATTTAGAATTAATTAATGACCAAACTCAATTTACCGGAATATGATTTTCGCATCCAAAACACAGATAAAGGTGTGCAAATTTTTGATTCTATCCGAAAAAAATACCTAACTCTTACTCCTGAAGAATGGGTAAGGCAAAATTTTATTCAATACCTGATACAAGAAAAAAAATATCCTTCTTCACTCATTGCTGTTGAAGCTGGCATGAAATATAATAAGCTACAAAAGCGATGCGATATTGCTATCTATGATAAAGGTGGCGTGATATGGATGCTTGTAGAATGTAAATCAACCGATATTACTTTATCACAAAAAACTTTTGATCAGCTTGCTACATACAATAAAGCAATTAATAAACCTGCTAAATACTTAGCAATCACAAATGGTCTTAAACATTTCTGTTGCGAAAATTCAGCCAACGTGCAAAATGGGATGAAGGAAGGAAGTCAAGAATATGTGTTTTTAAAAGATTTTCCATCATTTCCTCTTTGATTTTGGCTAAAAATGGTTACTTAATAGTTCAAAAAAAAGTTGCTTAAAATTTGACTTTGATTTCGAGATTTATACCTTTACATACCTTAATTAAAAACCAAAAATTAAACCTCAACTATAATGAAAAAAATTACTCTTTTTTGTGCAGCATTTTTTGCATTTGGGACATTAATGACACACGCAGGTAATCGCGCAACCGTAATTATTCCTGGAGATCATTTTCCTACTTCTTTTAGGATGGATCCAAAATTAACAGCCGAAGATTACTTACCAAACACAATTATTTTTAAGGTGAAATCCCAATATCGTCAGAATTGCAAAGCAAATTCTATAGACAATATTTTACGCTTGCAGGATTTACTTTCTGCAGTTGGGTCAAAAGATTTTGCTAAAATATATCCTAACCACAGACCACCAGAAAAAGAATTTAATGATGTGGGCATGCCATTAGTTGACATTTCACTTATATACTCTTTCAAATATTCTAGCTCTCAGTCTATTGAGAAAGTAATCAATCAGTTTTTAGCTCTTGGTTATTTTGAATTTGTTGAGCCTTGGTATATTCACCAACTACATTTTGTACCAAACGATCCTAGTTACAATGCTAACCAATACTTTATTAAAGGAAACGTTGCAGGTAGTGTTGATGCTCAAAACGCATGGAACATTACAACAGGAATCCCTTCTGTTGTAATTGGAATTGTAGATACCGGAACTTCTCCAAATCACCCTGATTTAGCAGCAAACTATCTTGGAGGATATGATGTAGGAATGAATGACAGTGATCCTACTTGGCAAGGCAATGCTCACGGAGTTGCTGTTTCTGGCGATGCTTGCGCTGTAACAAACAATGGTGTTGGCGTAGCAAGCCCTGGTTACAATTGCAAATTTAAAGCTATTAAAATTGCGGATGCTTCAGGTGCACTAATTGCAGGATATACTGGTATTACTTGGGCTGCAGATAACGGCTGTAAAATTATTAACTGCTCTTGGGGCGGCTCCGGAGGAGGAACTTACGGTCAAACAATTGTTGACTATGCTGCGATTAACAAAAATTGCTTGTTAACTTGTTCTGCTGGTAACGGTGGGGTTGAAGAGTTTTTATGGCCTTCTTCATATAATAATGTTTATCGTGTTGCATCTACAGCTAGCTCAGATGCTAGATCTGGATTTTCTTCTTATGGTCTAGATGTTGACTATGGCTCTCCAGGAAGTGGGATTTATTCTACCACTAACAACACTAGTTATGGTTCAATGGATGGAACATCTATGGCTAGTCCAGTTTCTGCTGGCGTAGCTGGTTTAATTCAATCTCAATGGAATTATGCAAATGCCTTTCAAATTGGGGAAAGAATGAAACAAACCTGCGATCCTTTTGCAGGATCTTCAACGATTGCTTTATTTAATGCTGGTAAAATGGGTAAAGGTAGAATTGATGCTGCTAGAGCAGTAAATTCATCCATTACAGCAAAATCACTTGTAATGAACCCAGTAACAATTACAGATGGAAACGATAATGTGTTTATGCCAAGTGAAGCAATTACTATTGGTGGTGCTTTCATCAACTATCTAGATGCTTCATCAGCTTCGGCTGCTGCAGTTCTTACCATTGTTTCTGGTCCAGGTACTATTACAAATGGAAATTATACCATTGGCGCATTAGCTACATTAGCTACTAATACTATGGCTACACCATTTGGAGTTACCATACAAGCAGGTGCTGCTGTTAATTCTAAAATTTCATTTAAAGTAACTATTACCGATGGTACATTTTCAGGATCTCAATACTTTGATATCACAGTAAATCCTGATTATATTAACATTATAAATAATGATGTGCATACTTCTATCACAAGTAAAGGTAGAATTGGATTCAATTTAGACGGTACTCAACAAGGACTAGGATTTGATTATCAAGTAACTAATCCTTCTACTCAAATGTTGTATGAGATGAGTTTAATGGTTGGAAAATCTTCTACTTCTGTTTCTGACATGTTTCGTGAAGCAGGAACAGGGAACTCAGATTTTACATCTTCTACAAGAGTTTACCAAGTGAACCCAGCTACTGTATCTGATTTTGATTTGGATGGCAAATTTACTGATGCAACTTCTCCAAGCCCAGTGCCAGTTCAAGTACATCACAATGCTTATGCATGGAGTACTGCCCCTTTCAGAAGATTTGTTATTGTTAAATATGTAATAAAGAACACTAGTAGTAGTGCCTTAAGCAATATTGCCGTAGGTATTGTTGCTGACTGGGACATTATAGATGCTGCAAAGAACAAGGGAGGTTTTGATCCTATAAATAAAATGGGATATGTATATGACGTATCATCTGCTTCTGGTACTTATGCAGGAATAAAACTACTTACTGGCGGTACCGTTAACAACTACGTAATTGACCTTGTAGCAGGAGGAAATGGCGGTGTAGATGCTGGAACTGATTACCTAACAAATGAAAAATACACCACTATGACTACAAGCAGAAATGCCGATGGATATGGAGCTGGTGGTGGTGACGTAATGAATTGTGTAAGCTCCACAGGGCTTAACATACCTGCTGGTGACAGTATAACCGTTGCTTTTGCTCTAATTGGAGGTGATAATTTAGCTGATATCCAGCTAAGTGCTTGTCAAGCTCAAAACAAATGGGATGGCACTTCTAACCCATGCGTAACAGCAGTAAACAATATGGAAAATGAGAACTTCTGGATGTATAACTACCCAAATCCAGCAACGAATTCATTTAATATTGAATACAACATTTCCGGAAACACCAACTCTTCTATTCGTATCTTAAATGCACTTGGAGAGACTGTGATGGTATTTGACAACCTAAAAGCGGGTAACAATACCATTGCTGTTGATGCATCCAATTTCAGCTCAGGTATTTATTTTTATCATCTGAAATCGGGAGAAGCAGTAATTACTAAAAAAATTACTATTACCAAGTAATAGGTTTTTTATAAACTAAAAAAACCTGACGAATTCGTCAGGTTTTTTTTTGCCAACAATTAACCTATAATGGCAAAAAACTATAATTGTCTTTGGGTCAGCAGTTTTTATTTTTGTAAATTTGCTCCGAAAGTTGATTCGATAATATTTATACTCATTTAACTATATACTTTATGGCTTTTGACATTGAAATGATTCGCGAGATCTACAAAAATCTACCTTCAAAGATTGAAGCTGCTCGAAAAATTGTTGGTCGCCCGCTAACACTAACAGAAAAAATATTATACACTCACCTTCACGCTGATCAAAAAGCAGGTACCTTTTCCAGAGGAAAATCTTATGTTGATTTTGCTCCAGACAGAGTAGCCATGCAGGATGCAACTGCCCAAATGGCATTGCTTCAATTTATGCAATCAGGCAGAGCAAAAGTGGCAGTACCTTCAACAGCACATTGCGATCATTTGATAGTAGCTAAAGATGGTGCGGCAAAAGATTTGGAATTTGCTACGAAAGAAAGCAAAGAAGTATTTGACTTCTTAGGTTCTGTTTCCAGTAAGTATGGCATTGGATTTTGGAAACCTGGCGCAGGTATCATCCATCAAGTAGTTTTAGAAAATTATGCTTTCCCTGGCGGAATGATGATAGGTACCGATTCTCATACTGTAAATGCAGGAGGACTTGGCATGATTGCTATTGGCGTTGGCGGAGCTGATGCTTGCGATGTAATGGCTGGACTTGCTTGGGAATTGAAAATGCCAAAATTAATTGGTGTAAAACTTACCGGGAAATTAAGCGGTTGGACTGCTCCAAAAGATGTAATCTTAAAAGTTGCTGGGATACTCACCGTTAAAGGTGGTACCGATGCGGTGGTTGAATATTTTGGCGAAGGAGCATTATCCATGAGCTGCACTGGCAAGGGAACGATTTGCAACATGGGTGCAGAAATTGGAGCTACTACGTCAACCTTTGGTTACGATGCATCCATGGAGCGCTATTTGAATGCTACAGGACGTGCTGATGTTGCAGAGCTTGCAAACAAAGTAAAAGAACATCTTACTGCAGATGCTGAAGTATATGCAAATCCGGAAAAATACTTTGACCAAATAATAGAAATAAATTTATCTGAATTAGAGCCTCACGTAAACGGCCCCTTTACTCCAGACTTAGCTACTCCTATTTCTCAATTAAAAGATGCTGCTATCAAAAACGGATGGCCAACTAAAATATCAGTTGGACTGTTAGGCTCCTGCACTAATTCATCCTATGAAGATATTTCCAGGGCGGTGAGTCTGGCCCGACAAGTTTCCTCCAAAAGTTTAAAGACAAAATCCGAATATCTTATCAATCCTGGTTCTGAACAGATTCGCTATACCATCAAGCGAGATGGTTTCTTGGATGTGTTTGACCAGATTGGCGCTAAAGTATTTACCAACGCCTGCGGCCCCTGTATTGGCATGTGGGACAGAATGGGTGCAGAGAAAAAAGAAAAGAACACTATTATCCACTCCTTTAACCGAAACTTTGCAAAGCGGAACGATGGAAACCCAAACACCTATGCATTTGTTGCTTCACCAGAAATTGTAACTGCAATGGCAATTGGCGGTGATCTTACGTTTAATCCACTAACCGATTATTTGATTAATGAAAAAGGTGAAAAAGTAAAATTAGATCCCCCTACCGGAGATGAATTACCTAAGAATGGTTTTGCTGTTGAAGATGCCGGCTATCAAGCCCCAGCTTCGGACGGAAAAAATATTACTGTTACCGTTTCTCCAACTAGTACGCGCTTACAATTACTTGATCCATTCCCTGCTTGGGAAGGGGCAGACTTAAAAGGCTTAATGCTTTTAATAAAAGCTAAAGGAAAATGTACTACCGATCATATTTCAATGGCAGGTCCCTGGTTAAAGTTCAGAGGTCATCTAGACAATATCTCCAACAATATGTTAATTGGAGCAGTTAATGCATTTAATGAAAAAACTGATTGTGTAAAAAATCAGCTGGATGGAAAATATGATTCGGTTCCAAAAGTGCAGCGTGCTTATAAGGCATCAAACATCGGTTCTATAGTAGTGGGCGATGAAAACTATGGAGAAGGATCATCCAGAGAGCATGCAGCAATGGAACCTCGTCATTTAGGAGTACGGGCAGTGCTGGTAAAATCATTTGCTCGTATTCATGAAACAAATCTTAAAAAGCAAGGAATGCTTGGTCTTACCTTTGCTAATAAGGATGATTATAATAAAATTCAAGAAGACGATTTGATTGATATTTTAGGACTAACAGAGTTTGCACCAGGAGAGCAACTCAACTTGGTGCTGCACCATACTACCGGAGATCATGAAATCATTCAAGTAAATCATTCTTATAACGAACAACAAATAGAATGGTTTAAAGCCGGTGGCGCGTTAAATATTATTCGCGCCAAAGCAAAGGCGTAATTACACGAGTCGTAAATGTATAAACTAGATAGAACTGCTTTTAAATCACAAAGTGCCAATGAGCCTTCCTCACATGCTTCTTATTGGAAAAAACAGTCAGCGGAAGAACGACTAAAAGCTGCAATGTACTTAAACAGTGTTGCATTTAATTATGACTTTAGCAATCCGCCCAGAATGGATAAAACACTTCACCGACAAAGAAAACATCACTGATGGGAAATATCTTTAACCAAGACTTTAGAGAATTTCTCCTCGCCTTAAATAAAAATAAAGTTGAATATTTGATAATAGGAGGATATGCGGTCATCTTACACGGTTACTCTAGAACAACTGGTGATATTGATATTTGGGTAGCTAAGACCGAAGAGAACTATAACAAACTTGTCAAAGCTTTTGCTGATTTCAGAATGCCGGTTATGGGAATGACGAAAGATATTTTTTTGAACGATAAGAATGTAGACATTTTTACGTATGGCAAACCACCTGTTTGTATTGATATTATGACAAGCGTTAAAGGTGTATTATTTAGAGAAGCCTATCCTAACTCAGTGCTGAGAAAAGTTGACAGGATTGACATTAGATTAATAGATTACAGAGACTTACTTACTACGAAAAGAGCAAGTGGAAGACATAAAGATCTTGATGACTTGGAGAATATTCAATCGTAAATGAAGAATAGTTCGATTTCCTTCCTTTTGTTTACACTTAATCTACTAGGAAGATGTTTATGTGCCCAAGAATCGGGAACAGCATCTCTCTCTAGCCAAGATACCAATCGCATTGATACTAACTATGTTAAATCTTACAAAGACAAATTAATAGTGGGACTTTGGCAGTCTGAGCGTAGGTTCGAAATAGTTATTGATCAAAAGTTTGGACACGATTCTACAAGTTCAGCAATAAATTATGTTGCAAACTCCAATAAAGTTTCTGGTGTTTCTCTTGACTTCGACATCATTGGTCTTGCCTTTGGATACAGGTCTCTACCAGGAGGCAATAAAAGAACTGGCAGTACTGATTACTTGGATTTAGGTCTTAACATTAATACCCGTAGCATTCGCTTAGAAAACAGCTTTAAACGTTACACCGGATTTTATGATTTGAATTCACCGGATTATATACTTCCATTTACAGATTCTACAAATTATTTTCAAAACCCGTCCTTAAATTTACGTGTTGTAAAAACAAAACTTATTTACACGTTCAATAAAAAGAAGTTTGCACTTAGTGCAGCGTATGCAAATGTGAAAAGACAAGTGAAATCCAAAGGCTCTTGGCTACTCATTGGAAATTTTTATTCATTAAATTTTTATTCCGACTCCTCCATTATCCCTACCCCTCTTCAACCAAAATACGGTGTGGTGTGGGACGGATTAAACCGGATGAATGTATACGCATATTCTGCAGGGTTTGGTGGCACCTACACGTTAATTATTGCCCAAAATTTCTATTTCAATATCCTTGGCACTTTTGGTTTAGAAAGGCAATACAGGCATTACTATACTCAGCCCGAAAATGTGCACTTTGCCTATTGGAAAACCTGGTCTGCCAGCGACTGGAGAGCATCCTTTGGCTACAATGGAAAAAGGTTTTTCATGCGCCTATCAACTATATACGACATTAACAATTATGAATCTGAAGACATGAAGTTTGATATGAGATTCATAGCAGGTTCTTTCGATTTTGGCTATCGCTTTAATTTAAAAGCCCCTAAGCCGTATCAAAAATTTCGAGAAACTAAAATTTACAAAATGCTGTAATCAATTTACATTTTGAATATCCGCACCACTTTATCCTTCGTATTTTTCCTACCCTGTTGCTACGGATTTTCTCAAAGTATTACAGTAAAAGGAATAGTTTACGACAAAGACAGCATTACGCCCATGCAATACGCCTACGTAATAAATAAAAATACAACAACCGGCATAGTGGCAAATGAAGAAGGGAAGTTTACTTTAAAAATTCAACCGGGAGATACGTTAACATTTTCATACTTAGGATACTTTGTGACAAAAGTCTACACCCATACGCTTAAAGATTCAGTAAAAAACGCTGCATTAAATATCAAGGTGTATTTAAAATCCAAGGCAAAAGAATTAAATCCTGTAATCGTTAGACCAAACAGTTTTTCAAAAGAATCAAAAGAAATGTATAAGCGAAAAATTGATGAATACCACCGAGGCATTGCTTCTCCGCTAGCAAGCCCCATCGATGCACTGTATTATACCTTCAGTAAAAAAGGAAAGGAGTTAAAAAAACTTTCTTTCCTATACGATCAATTATTGATTGATGAAATTATTGAAGCTAGGTTAAATCCCGAGCTCGTAAGAGTTATTACAGGAAATGACACATTAGATGTCCCTACATTCTTAAACTATTGCTACCTGCCTAACCAGTTTGTTGTATCTGCTTCGGATTATGAACTTTTTTATTCAATAAAAAAATACTACCTAAACTATCTAAAGAAGGCAATTGAAAATAAATAATTTTCTTATTGCTGCTTCTCAAATTTTGCAACATTTGTTTTAAGTATAGCTAGAAGCAAATCCACCTCCTTCAAATGCGTTCTAAAAGCCAAACATGCAAATCGTAACGTAAATTTTCCATTTATCATAGTAGAAGAAATAAATATTCTTCCATCAGAAACTACAGCTTCTAAAAGTTTTTTATTAAAAGCATTAGCCTCTCCTCTTTTTGGAATCCAACGGTAAGTTACCACCGAAAGATCAGGCAGCTCCCCTACTTCAAAACCAAGCTTATTCACTTCATCATAAAAATATTTTGAAAGTAAAAGTTTTTCTTCCAAACATGCTCTAAAAGGTTTAACACCCATTAGTTTTAATGGAAGCCAAAGGCGCATTCCACGAAAATGTTTGGTGAGCTCAGGCGAAAGATCGGCAGGCGAATCTTCATCAGCACCAGCAATTGCATCTTGAAGATATTGCGCTTGGTAAAAATGAGATTTACGCAATTTATTTCCATCACGCACCAAAACAACTCCTAAACCATAGGGTAAAAAGAGACCTTTATGAGGATCAATTACCAATGAATCAGCTAGCTCCATGCCTTTTAATTTTTGCTTTCCTTCTTTGGTAAGCACAAAAAATCCACCATAGGCAGCATCTATATGATACCAAAGTTTATTCTTTTTTGATATTGCGCCAATTTCTTGCAAGGGATCAACCGCACCCACATCTGTAGTTCCTGCCGAGGCAATAACTAAAAAAGGGTTGAGATTCTTTTTCTTGTCGTTTGCTATTTGCTCTTTTAAAATAGTCGTATCCATTCTATAGTTGGGATCCATTGAAATATGTTGAACTACGCACTCACTTAATCCTGCAATTCGTATGGCCTTATCTACTGAATGATGCACTTGTTTGGTTAGGTAGATAACGCTCTTTTTTATGTTTGAAGAATTAATTTTCTTAGCGTCTCTAGCAGTAACAATCCCCATCAAGTTTGCCAAAGAACCACCTGAAGTTAAATTTCCTGCAGTACCTTTTGGAAAACCTACAATCGAAGCTAACCAACGCAAGAGCATGTTTTCCATACGTACTGCTCCTGGGCTAGCGTAAAACACTCCTGCATATCTGTTAAACACATCTGCTAAATAATCACCTAAAGCAGAATAGTAAATTCCACCACCGGGAATGTATGCAAGATGACCTCCTGAAGCAGGATTCAACCCAGGGAAATCAACATTTTTCTCAATTAATTTTATTGCTTGCTCAATACCAATGGAGCCTTCGTTAATGGGCGATTTCAACAAATCTTTCCCTTTTGAAGTTGTTACATTATAAGCGTTGATTTTACTAATGTTGTTTAAAAACTGTTCGCTGTATACAATTACCTTATCTCTTACTTTTTTTCGTTGAGTAGAGTTAGGCTCTAATTGCCGAGATATTTTTTCAAGTTTCAATAGTTGCTTTCTCATAAAGTAAATATATGTATAGACCAAAATTAAACACTTTTATTTGGGTACGAATATGACAAATTAATGACCTTTATGTGTTTTATTTCACGAATATTGCCATAATTATGGCATTAAAAAACGACTTACTACTAAGAGCTGCAAAAGGATTAGAAGTTGAACGAACACCCATTTGGCTGATGCGTCAGGCAGGAAGGATTTTACCTGAATACAGAAAGGTTCGGGAAAAAGCAAAAGACTTTGTAGCTTTTGTAAAAAATCCGGAGCTTGCTGCTGAAGTAACTATCCAGCCGGTAGATATTTTAGGCGTTGATGCAGCTATTATCTTTTCCGACATCTTAGTGATTCCCGAAGCAATGGGCTTGCCCTATCAAATGATAGAAGCAAAAGGGCCTTACTTTGAAAAGACAATCAAAACTAAAAGTGATTTAGATAAATTACATGTTGCTTCCGGTGAAGAGTTGATTTATGTAACCGATGCAATAAAACTTGCTAAACGGGAACTTAATAATCGTGTTCCATTAATTGGGTTTGCTGGCGCTCCTTGGACTTTATTTGCATATATGATTGAAGGTAGCGGAAGTAAAACATTCTCTCAGGCTAAAAAGATGCTTTACACTAACCCTGAACTTTCGCACGCTTTACTTCAAAAGATTACAGATAGCACTATCAATTATTTGAAATCTCAAGTTGAGGCAGGCGCAGATTTAATTCAACTTTTTGATAGCTGGGCAGGCGTATTATCACCCGTGCAGTACCAAGAGTTTTCATTACCGTACATTTCGCAAATATGCGATGCTATTACAACCGTTCCTAAAACTGTATTTGCAAAGGACGCTTTTTTTGCAAGAAAAAATATTAGCAAAATTAATTGTGATGTAATTGGGTTGGATTGGACCATGGATATTAACGAGTCGCGTGCATTAATTGGTTCAGAAAAAACCCTACAAGGAAATGCAGATCCTTGCATGCTCTATTCAGATCATGCTACCATTAAAAAAGAAACCGAAAAAATGCTTCGCGCATTTGGACCAAACAGGCATATCGCTAATTTAGGACATGGACTATATCCTGATACCGATAAGGAAAAAGTAAAGTTCTTTGTTGATACGATAAAAGAATTTCGATTTTAATTAGTATGCGATTTATTACTTCTCTTTTACTTACTCTTGCAATTTCCACTGGTATTATTAGCTATACACAAAACTTGATTCCCAATCCGGGATTTGAGTTGCACGAAAAATGCCTTGGGCTAAACACACCTGTTTCTAATTGGAGTATGCCCACAGGCAAGTACTATCATTATTTGTGTGAATGTCCGGTTGGAAAGGCACAATATAGCGGTGAAGATGCCAATACATCTTTTCAAGGGAAAGGATTTGCTGGACTTTGTCTTCACTCCAGAGAAGCAGGTGAATACATGATGGTTAAACTAGATCAAAAACTTATTGCTGGAACAACCTATATTTTTTCGGGCAATATTTTACTAGCTGCCGAAAAGCAAGAAAACTACAAAAACTTTGAAAGACTAGAAATAGCCTTTACAGAAAAAGAATATTCCGTTACAAATCCATCCTTCATTTTTTTTGAGCCACAGGTTGTGATTCCTGTTTCTTTTGAAAACAAAGAGAAAGAATGGAATTATCTCCATGGAAAATTTACTGCCACCGGCAATGAAGTTTATTTAATAATTGGAGATTTTATTTCTGAAACTCCCGTTGCAGATCAGCTTGCAGAATACATGACCTTATCTCCAGATGAAAGAGAAAAATATTTAAAAAAACATCGTAAACTGGAAGAGGCCATGAATGAGCTGAATACCGAAATGGCAAAAAATACAAAGCCCTACTCCATTCGTATATACTTAGACGAATTATGTTTAATGGCTGCATCTGACACAACAAAAGGGCTGTGTAATTACCCAATAAAAAAATCAATTCCGACATTAAAACCAGAACCATTAAAACCAATTGTTATTGAAAACATTTTTTTTGAAACAGGAAAATCTGTGCTTTTGCCAAGCTCTTTTGCTGCGTTAGACAGTCTATCAAAATGGTTGAAAAAAACTCCTTTGGCAGAAATTGAAATAACAGGACACACAGACAATACAGGAGATGAAAAAGAAAACTTAATCTTATCCTCCGAGAGAGCTTCCTCGGTGAAAAACTATCTTTACGCTAAGGGAGTAAAAAATAAAATTGAATCTAATGGCGTAGGAAGCAGCAAACCCATTGCATCAAATAATTTGGAAGAAGGAAAAAGGGAAAACAGAAGAGTAGAATTTACTATTATTAAACAATAATTATTATGAAAAAAATTATACTATTCATTTTTGCAGCATTAGTTTCAAGTTTTGCATTCACCCAACAGACCTATGTTTATTGCGGTAATTTGATTGACTGCATTAGCAATACATCCAAAAAAGAAATGACCATTGTAGTAGAAGGTAAAAAAATTGTAGCTGTAGAAAATGGGTATAAAGTTGCTTCCAATGGAGAAAAAATTATTGACCTAAAAAACAAAACTGTGCTTCCAGGGTTGATGGACATGCACGTACATTTGGAAATGGAATCACGTAAAGGTGGATCGGTAGATCAATTTACCATGAACCCTGCAGATTATGCATTTAACTCAGTTGTATACTCAAAAATTACGTTAATGGCTGGCTTTACTACCGTACGCGATTTAGGTGGCAGCGGAGTAAATATATCTTTAAGAAACGCTGTGAATGCCGGAAAAATAGTTGGTCCAAGAATTTATACTGCCGGAAAATCAATTTCAGGAACGGGAGGTCATATGGACCCTACCAATGGATATTGCGATGAATTAATGGGAGATCCATCTGCTAAAGAAGGTGTAGCCAACGGTGTGGATGATTGCAGAAAGGCAGTACGCCAGCAATATAAAGCAGGGGCAGATTTAATTAAGATAGCATCCACAGGCGGAGTGCTAAGCGCAGCTAAGGATGGCTCCGCGCCTCAATTTTCAGAAGAAGAAATAAGAGCGATTGTGCAAACAGCTACAGACTTAAATCTTAAAGTTGCCTGTCATGCACACGGAGCAGAAGGAATGAAAAGAGCTATACGAGCAGGGGTTACTTCCATTGAACACGGAACATTGTTAGATGACGAAGTAATTACGCTTATGAAACAACACGGCACCTATTATGTGCCTACCATTACTGCTGGAAAGTCAGTAGCAGATTCCTCAAAAATTCCTGGATTCTATTCTGACATTGTAGTTCCAAAAGCGCAGGCCATAGGCCCGAAGATACAAGGCGCATTTGCTAAAGCTTATAAAGCAGGAGTGAAAATTGCCTTTGGTACCGATGCCGGAGTTTTTAAACATGGAAAAAATGCTATGGAATTTCAATACATGGTGGAAGCAGGGATGCCTGCCATGGAAGCGATATGTTCAGCTACTGTAACAAGTGCTGCGCTACTGGGAATTAGCGATATACTTGGCACCATTGAAAAAGGAAAAATTGCAGATATCATTGCCGTAGATGAAAATCCGTTAACCAACATCAAAACATTGATGGATGTAAAATTTGTAATGAAAGAAGGCAATATATATAAACAGTAAAGAAGATATTTATTAATATTTAAATTGCATTCTCAAGGTAAATACATTATCGCGAATATCTTTCGAATACCCTTTTACTAGTGTACTTTCATTTTTCACAATATCATAATAGGTCATTATTTTTACGTGTGCATTCATGTGATAAATAAAACCAAATCCATATGTATCAAATCGCACATCACCAAGATTTGTGTTAGAGCCTGTTTTCCCAACTTCAGTACCAGCAATTTTGGTATCAGGATCGTACCAATCGTATTTTGCAACTAGCTGAATTTTAGATTTACCTATATTCTGGATTAAATAAAAATAAGCTCCGTCAAAATTACGGTGATAGATAGCAGAGGATGGCGCTGCTCCTATACTCTTCGAAGATTTGTCGGTGCCCGGCTGCTCCCCAGTAATATATTCTGCTCTTAACGTTGTGATACCTGCAGCCCAGTCTATTGATGCCTGAGCATCAACACCCATGTATACTCTGCGCGCTACACGGTTATAGTTTCCGGTATCCGCTGCAAAGTCAAAACCTTGTACTCCATTTAATAGTGTCCCAAATTGATAATCTTTTACAGTACCTATTCTATAACCACCATAATAATACGATGATCCGATTGCAAATTCTACTTTTTCATTTTTAGTAGTCTTTTTATATTGGACGCGTCCTGTATAATCTTTGTGGCTATCAAATTCAGAAGCTACACCTGCAGAGCCGTTCATAACAGCAGCATCAACTTTAAGTCCTGCTAAAGCTGAAGTCTTAGGAAATTCCATTGAACCAAAAACACCTAAATCTCTTTCTGTAGGAAATAAAGTCTGATTGTACCTTGCCCGCTCAGGGGTTTCGCGTTCACTCGAAGATTGGGTTACCTCAAAACCAAATTGAGTCTGAAGTAATCCTGCAGTAAGACTAAACATCTTTTTCCACGTATCTGTTACCTTTACATATGTTTCTCTCATATACAATCCTTTTTCGGTAACATCAGTATTAATCATTAATCGTACATTTTCATTGTCGTATGTAAATTTAAATCGACCCCTTCTCATCATGAACCTACTATAGTAGATACCGGAACCATTTGAAAAATCACCTCCAGCAACTGAAGGGGCTCCTGCAGAATCTATATATTGAAACTGGGGTTGCAAGTAGCCTGTAATCTTCAGCCTTTTCATAATTTTTATATCTGATTGAATACTTTCTACTGTTTTTTGAAGCGTGTCTTCTGAAGCTTCTTGAGTAAAACCCGAATTAATACCAGATGCTAGAATTACTAGGAGTAGAATTGTTTTTTGAATTATCAGAAGTATAGATTTTTGTTCGTTTAAATATGATGCAAATAACTAACGAGCTTGTTACCTGACTTTAATCTCAATATTATCAAATTGTTAAGTTTTATGGTTGAGTATTTAAATGAGATTCTACAATTTTTAGAAGTAATTCAAAAGATATTGGCTTAGAAACAAAGTCGCTGCCTGATTTTGCTGCACGTAAAACAGTAATTTCATCTTGAACAGCACTAAGAAAAATTACAGGGGTATTCTTTAGGTTTGCGTCCGCTCCAAGTGTTTCTGACATTACATTTCCATTCATAATGGGCATCATGATATCCGAGATTATTATGTGAGGTTTAAATTCATGTGCAATTTTTATTCCTTCTTTGCCATTTAAAGCACATGCAACATGATAATTTTGTTTTTTGAAGTTGTATGATAAAAACTCAAGCACATCCAGCTCATCGTCAACAATTAATATCTTTTTGTTATTCATAATCAAAAATAATGACTCCATATAAAGTCAATGTAATCCTAATGCTAAGTAATTGTTAAATGATCATAGGAGAAAGGATAAGTAACACTTTGTTAACAGCTTTTTAACCTCCTTGAGCGTAATCCAATTTTTTTTCATTTCCTTTGTTACGAATGAATAAACTAAAAAAGGGAGATAAAAAAATTATCCTTGCTTGGAGTTTTTATGATTGGGCAAACTCGGTTTACTCCTTAGTTATTACTTCTACCATATTTCCCATCTATTACATTTCTGTTACAAAAACTGGCGAAAGCGACATCGTTTACTTTCTTGGTAGGGAATACACCAACTCAACTCTTTATTCTTTTTCCATAGCCTTTGCATTTTTAATTGTTGCTGCTATTGCACCACTTCTTTCAGGAATTGCAGATTACAGTGGGAACAAAAAAAGATTTATGCAGTTCTTTTGCTACCTAGGAGCTATTTCCTGCTCGGCAATGTATTTTTTTACCGGATTAGAAAATTTATGGATTGGTATCCTTACTGTAATACTTGCTTGCATAGGCTATTCAGGAAGTCTGGTATTTTACAATGCTTTTCTACCCGAAATTGCAGAACGCAAGGATCACGATCGGGTAAGTGCAAAAGGCTTTGCATTGGGTTACGTTGGCAGTGGTATTTTACTCATTGTAAATCTAGCCATGGTACTTCAGCCACAACTATTTGGAATTTCTGACGCAGGAATGGCAACACGCATATCTTTTTTAACAGTTGGTGTATGGTGGATTCTTTTTGCGCAGATCACTTTTTATTATTTACCTAATAACGTTTATGGAGTAACTCCAAAAGGACAGTATCTATTTAATGGTTATTTAGAGCTACGTAAAGTATGGCTGGAACTAAAACAACATCCAAGACTTGCAAAATTTCTTACTGCCTTTTTTGTATACAACATGGGCGTACAAACTGTTATGTTAATCGCAACACTTTTTGGCAGTAAGGAACTAAATTTAGAATCTTCTCAATTAATTACTGTCATCCTTGTCATACAATTTGTGGCAATCTTTGGCGCATACTTATTTTCCTATCTGTCAGAAAAAAAGGGAAATATATTTACGCTTAAAGCTGCTGTATTAATTTGGATAGGCGTTTGCATAGCAGCATATTTTGTTTATTCAGCTCGCGATTTTTACATTATTGCCGCTATTGTAGGATTGGTAATGGGAGGCATTCAATCCCTATCAAGATCCACCTATTCCAAAATGTTACCTGAAACAAAGGACCACGCCTCTTTTTTCTCCTTTTATGATGTTACCGAAAAACTATGCATCGTTTGCGGCATGGCACTCTTTGGCATGATAGAACAAATAAGCGAAAGCATGCGAAATCCCATTTTAGCACTTATACTGTTTTTTATAGTTGGATACCTCTTGTTATTAAGGATACCAAAACTAAAATTAACTACCAACTAAAATTTGCCTATTCGTAATTCGCAGTATTTGTATATTCGTATCAATTCGTTATTCGTAGCATATGATTGTAGATATTTTCATCCCCTGTTTTGTCGACCAGCTTCATCCACATGTTGGATTGAACATGGTAAAAATTCTTGAGAAGCTTGGCTGTGGTGTAAATTACAACCCGGAGCAAACCTGTTGCGGACAACCAGCATTCAATGCGGGCTACTGGGACGAAGCGCGTGAAGTAGGTGAAAAATTTATTAAAGAATTTCAAAACGACCGATACATTGTTTCTCCTTCGGCATCTTGCACGGGCTATGTAAAAAATTCATTGCCTGAGATTTTCAACAACTCGGCAGTGCATAACGAAGTGAAGCAACTTAAAAAAAACATGTTTGAGTTTACCGATTTTTTGGTAAATGTTTTAAAGATTACCAACTTAGGAGCAAAACTAGATGGCGTTGCAACCTATCACGATTCCTGCTCTGCCCTACGCGAATATGGCATAAAGCAAGAACCCCGAACATTACTTTCAAAAGTTAGAGGTCTGGAGCTGCGCGAAATGAAAGATACCGATGTATGCTGCGGATTTGGTGGAACATTTTCTGCCAAGTTTGAACCTATTGCCGTGGGCATGGTAGAGCAAAAAGTAAAAAATGCAATGGATGTAAAAGCTGATTACATGGTATCGACTGATATGTCATGCTTGTTACACGTTGATAGCTATGTAAAAAAGCAAAAAATAAATTTGAAAGTGATGCACATTACCGATGTGTTGGTGAGTGGATGGGAGTAGAAGTAAAAGGGAAGAAGGAAGAGGCAAAAGGGAAGAAGGCAAAGGGCAAAGGGGGAAGGAAAAAAGGCAAAGGGCAAAGAAGGAAAGCCATAAAGCATAGGGCAAAAGGCAATAGCCAACAAAAGCCAAAAAAATCCTAGCATGAAAGAAACTATTCTCAATTACACTCAATATAATTTATGGGCAAATTTTCGGATTATTGAGCTGATTAAAAATACAGACACCACCTTCCTTGACAAAGAAGTTAAAAGTAGCTTCTCCTCCATTCGAAAAACAATTGAGCACATGTTTATGGCAGAAGAAGTTTGGTATCGCAGACTAAATGGAGAACCCTTAAAAAACATGCAGCATGCTGAAAAAGATTTTGAATTATTTATTAAACAACATGCTGCTCGCTCACAATCCTTTATAGATTTTGTTAGCTCAAAAGATGAAGAATTTTTGAAAACAAATTCTACCTACAAAGACTTAAAAGGAAATGAACACATCAATGCGAATTGGCAAATGATTATGCATTGCATGAACCACAGCACTTCGCATCGTGGACAGCTCATTACGCTTTTACGAACTCATGGAGTTACAAGCATTCCCGCAACTGATATGATTGTATATTTCAGAACTAAAGCATAACAATAATAGATAAACACATGTCGCATTACACCCAGTACCTGAAGGATCTTATTAAAACCAATTTAGGCGATTTTATTTCTAAAAAATTTGGACGCTTAAAAACCGGCATGGAAAGAATTTTACTGCTGCTGGAATTTAAAAAATTGCTTCCTGAAAACATTATTGCCATTGAAGTATTTGGCATGCACGGCTTATGGCATACCAAAGATTATATAAAGCACGTACAGTCTCTCGATATTTTTGAGCTTGACAAAAAATACCATGACCTTAGCAAAAAAGTATTTAGAGGATATCCCGTACAGTATTTCAATCAGGATTCATTAGATTATATTTTTAAAACAGATAAAAAATATAACCTTGTTGTAGCAGATACGCCTGCCGGAGGAAATTTTTATGCTCCAAACGGAATGCCTTTCTTCTGGAATAATTTGGTCAGGGTTACTATGCCAGGTGGAGTCATTATATCAAATATTCACTCCGACAAACTTGACGATTATAAGCTGATAGAAAAATGGATAAAAAATAATTCAAACAACAAACCCATCAAAGATATTTTCTTTATGCCGCGAAACAATTCAATAACTTATGTAGTTATTATTTTTGAATAAAGGGAAAGCGATTTACATTTTCGTCAGATGGCAACACTAACGGCTCTGCAAAAGTTTAGACGTTACATTTTTAAATGAAGAAGTTAAAATAGCTCTTATAACCAAAATTAAATCATTCTTAAATGTTTGTCGATTACTACAATATACTAGGATTAAATAAAACTGCTACCCTAGAAGAAATAAAAAAAGCATATAGGAAGCTAGCCAGAAAGTATCATCCCGATTTAAATCAAAATGATAAAGATGCAAAACAAAAATTTCAACAAGTTAACGAATCACATGAAGTATTAAGCGATCCAGAAAAGCGTAAAAAGTACGACCAACACGGGAAAGATTGGAAACACTCTGACGATATTGAAAAAATGAGAAAAAACCAACAACAATCTTCAGGCTCCTATAATCAAAATTATTCAGGCGCACAATCAGAAGGTGATTTTTCAGATTTTTTTGAATCTATGTTTGGAGGTGCTGCAAATGCTGGAGGAAGCAGGCAAGTTAAATTCAGAGGGCAGGACTTCAATGCCGAATTGCATTTAAACCTTATAGATGCCTATAAAACTCACAAGCAAACGCTAACTGTAAATAATAAAAGTATACGAATTACAATTCCTGCCGGTATTGAAAATGGACAAACCATTAAAATTTCCGGTCATGGTGGGCAAGGAGTAAATGGCGGGCCCAATGGAGACTTATACATTACATTTTCTATAGCAGCACATCCAACCTTTAAACGCTTAGGAAACAATTTACATACTAACGTAGATTTAGATTTGTTTGCTGCCGTGCTGGGTGGCGAAATCACCCTTGACACGCTAGACGGAAAAGTAAAACTTAACGTAAAGCCCGAAACTCAAAATGGAAGCGTAGTAAAACTTAAAGGAAAAGGATTTCCGGTTTATAAAGAGGAAGGTCAGTTTGGGGATTTATTCGTAACCTATTTAATTAAAATACCAACGAATTTAAACGACAAACAAAAGGAACTGTTTTCTGAATTGTCTAAAATAAATCATAAAAATTAAACTTATGGAAAAAGAAAAACTTATTTCCGAAATAGCATTTTGTTCTAGTCACAATTTAGAGATTTCATTTATCCGATCTATACAAGAGGTTGGCTTAATAGAAATTACTACGATTGAAGAAACAGGATATATTCAAAAAAATCAATTACCTGAACTCGAGCGGATTGTTCGTCTGTACAGCGACTTAGGCATTAATCTGGAAGGCATTGAAACCATCTTTCATTTATTACAGCGAATAAACAATATGCAGGATGAAATTACTACGCTAAATAACAAACTGCAATTTTATGGTTTGAAAGAATAGTGTTTGCTACTCGTAAATATTACTTCAAAAACCTTAGTAGCAGACCTACAATGCAAACAGTATTACAAATACCTCAGTTTAACCTAGTATCTAACAGCAGTGTATACGGCTGCGCCTACGCCCAAATGTTTATCTTTTATTTTACAAGCTACTTTTAACTGAGTACAGATATAATAATTTACAAAAGAGAAACAAAAAAATAGTATTGCATTGTTTTCTCATAGGAAATTCCTAACTTTGAATATAATACCATTACTGATTATATATTAGTCCATAACATTTGGTATAATGCCGATCAAGTACAAATTATACTTGGACTAAAAGATATGAAGCATCGGTATAAAATCAAAAATAAGATGGAAATCAACCTCTCTCAGATACTTAGCCTTAGCGTGCCAGAAAAAATCCTTTTGGTGGAAACAATTTAGGATAGCATTGCCAACGAAAAGAAAAAAGGCAGTAAATACTCCCTTAGTCCTGAATAGATACATATCCTAGAAGAGGAAATGGCAAATTATGCCCGAAATCCGGATGAAGGCTCATCCTGAGATGAAATTAAAAAACGCATTTCAAAAAATAAATGAGCTACACCCTCATTATCCGCAAGCGTGCAGAAAAGCACCTTGCAGATGCTTAAAACTGGTACGAGGAGCAAAGAAATGGCTTAGGCGAAGAACTTCTTTTGTGTGTAGAAGCTTTGCTCAATGTAATTACAGAAAACCCTCTTCTTTTTCAGGAAAAACATAAAAATATACGTTACAAAATTACCCCTCGTTTCCCATACGGATTTTTTTACTTTATTGATGAAAGTAAAATCGTTGTGATAGCTGTTTTTCATTTAAGCCGAAACCCAAAACTTTGGCGAAAGTAATACATGAAAAACAAACGCGTACATTAAATAAATTGGGCAATTAGATTGATTCCTTTTTTTCGTATTCAAGTTGTTACCACCATATTAAGCAACAAGCTACTACTTCACATACTCCTTAAACCAATTTAAAGTACGATTCATAAAATCCAGCTGTGCTTCTCGCTCCAATATGCCATGTGGCTGGCGCTGGTAGATGACAAGCTCTGTAGGAACTTTTTTAAGTTTTAAGGCGTTGTACATCTCTTCGCTTTGTGTTAATGGCACTCTTGTATCTGCACCACCGTGAACAATGAGCATGGGAGTTTGTGCTTCGTTAATATGCGCTAGTGGAGAGCGATCCCACACCAAGGTCATGTCATCGTACCACCAAAGGTTCCAGTGCACCAATGAATTTTCATGAATAATTTCGGTAGTGCCGCTAAAAGAAATCCAGTTTGAGATTCCTGCACCCATCACGGCAGCTTTAAAACGTTTGCTATGCTTGGTGCCTCCCCAGGCCGAAAAATATCCACCATAGGAAAAACCTCCTGTGCCAACTTTATTATTATCCACCATTCCCTTTGCTACTAAATGATCAATGCCTGCTAGCACATCATCATATTCGGCTCCGCCCAAATCATTATGATCGCCTTTTGCAAATGCCACTCCCCTGCCCTGGCTGCCACGGTAGTTGGGCTCTAAAACAAAAAAGCCATTGGCTGCATAAAGTTGTGCTGGATAAATTGCTCGGGTATTAAATCCATTTGCCGACACGCCTTCAGGACCACCATGCAATTGAAGCAATAGCGGATACTTGGCTCCTGCTTTATAATCTTTAGGATAGGTCAATACTCCTTCTATCTGCCACTCTTCTGCTCCACTCCAGGAAATTACTTCTTGCTTTGTAAGCTTGATAGTTTTCAATACCGGATTATGATCCGTAATTTTTTTAAGCCCGCCCGCTACAGTTCCTGTAAATACTTCGTACGGATGCTGCGGTGTGCATGCAGAAAAAGCCATGGCACCGGTTTTCAAATCCAAGCTCATGCCTCTAATGATTGCTCCTTTATTATAAACATCCGACATCTTTCCTGTTTTTATATCTATCTTTTTTAATGCAGAATAACATCCTTCGGCAGTTAGAACAAGTACGGTAGCTGAGTTTGTCCATTTTAAATCAACAGCAGATCCTTTGTAATCGGGAGTGAAGTTTTTATCATCTCCTCCTGCTGCAGGAACAATAAATACACTTTGCGCCAGTGGATCAGATATATCAACTGCTCCGCAATAGGCCAAGTTTTTTCCATCGGGCGAAACATCCATGCTTCCTAGCTTACCTTCTGTCTTGCAAACTACCTCCGGACTTCCACCATCTGCACTAATGCGATAGATGCTTTGATACATCATGGTATAATCCACGCTTGTTTTGTCTGAGCCTTTGAAAAAAATGTTTTTTCCATCGGGCGACCAAATAAAATCTGTTACGTGCAAAACCTTTGTGCTAACATCTTTTGGAGGGTAACTCATCGTTGCATCTGTAACATAAATGCGGTCATACATTTGCTTTTCACCAACAACATCCCAATCCTTCTTTAGTTTTTCATCGGCTAATTGAGTAGCATTTTTTTCATCACCATAAATAATTCCAAGTTTTTTTTCATCGGGCGAAAATGCAAAGTGCTTAACCGACCTAGCGCCTGATGTTATTGCTTTTACTTCAGAATTTTGAATTTGAACATTATTAACTTGCACACTCTTTTTAACGGTATCTTTTAATAGGCAGTAAATACTTTTTCCATCGTTGCTCCAAGCGATGCTACGAGCATTAAATTCTTTCCCTAATATATCCTTAGCAACTCCTCCAGCTTTTGGAATTACTTTTAATATAGATTTTTGATGTCCGGATGCATCCCCGCCCGGCACTCGTACCGTATAAGCAATCTGAGTTCCATTAGGAGAAATGGCTACTTCGGAAACATTGCTCAAATCAGCAATAATTTCTGGTGTGATAGATTGAGCAAAGGATGCAGATATTATGCATATTGAAGAGAAAAATAATAGAGCGAATTTTTTCATTTTATAAATTATTTGTGAGAGCCAAAAATAAGAAAAATCTCCTGCTTTCCTAATCAACCGATTTGCTAGGTAGTGGGTCAGTTTGGCTGTTCTTTGCTTTCTTTGTGCTGCGTTTTCTTAGTGTGCTTTGTGGTTTCTGTATTTTTAACCACAAAATACACAAAGATACTTCTCACAAAGTCCGCTAAGAAATGATAGCCTTGAAACTGACTCAATACCATTTACTTAGATTCTGTATATTCGTGAGATATAATATTAATATGAAAAAAGCTCTTTTCTTAATTATTTTTGCTTATGCTTCATTAATAGCTCAGTCACAAGCATATCGCTCCCCATCCAACGAGTATTATTGGAAAAACGCTGCGCCTTTTGCCGGCTATTGGCAACAAGATGTGCACTATAAAATAAAAGCAAATATTAATGAAAAGACCAATATCATAGCTGCTCAGGAAGAGTTAACCTATTACAACAACTCTCCCGATACATTGAGTTTTGTTTATTTTCACCTATATCAAAATGCGTTTCAGCCGGGTTCTTATTTCCATAATATGACTTTGGAAAATGGAGTAACTCCCAAATATGGTAAATATGAAGCACAGAAAAAAAATACAGAAGTCATGCAAATTACTTCTGGTGGGATTGACCTTAGACAAGAAGCAGACAACACAATCCTAAAAGTATTTTTAAATAATGCTTTATTACCAAACGATTCTGTTATTATCAACATTTCTTTTAATTCTTACTTTGATGCCGGAACGCAGCGCAGAAGAATGAAGTTCTTTGATGTTTGGGGAAACAAACACTTTGATGGCGTACACTGGTATCCACGCATTGCAGTATACGACCGTAAATTTGGTTGGGAAACTGATCAGCACATGGAAAAAGAATTTTATGGAGACTTTGGAACGTACGATGTGGAACTTACTTTTTCGAGTAATTATATTGTTGAGGCTACCGGAGAATTGCAAAACGAGAACGAAGTGCTTCCTAGAGTTTTAAGAAATAAGTTGGACATCAGCAATTTCAAAAACAAGCCCATGTTCTCGGAGCCATCCATCATTACTCCATACGATAGTACCAAACATAAAACCTGGAAATACCATGCAATAAATGTTCACGACTTCGCTTTTACTGCCGATCCTACTTACAGAATTTCGGAAACTATTTGCAAACCAAATGGATATATAGGAAAAGGAATTAGCGTAATTGCAATCGCTCAGGAATCTGTTGCGGCACGTTGGCAAAATGCATCTCAATACACAGCCGAGGTAATTAAAACCTATTCTGAAGACATTGGCATGTATGCCTATCCAAAAATTGTGGTTGCCGATGCGCGTGATGGCATGGAATATCCTATGCTAACACTTGATGGTGGCTGGGACCCAGATTACAGAGATTTAATAGCCCACGAGGTGGGACATAATTGGTTTTTTGGAATGATAGGAACCAACGAAACGTACCGTGCTTTTATGGATGAAGGCTTTACACAGTTTTTAACCTGCTGGGCTTACGAAAAGATTGACGGCAAAGAGAGATTGAACTCCAGACCTGCTTCCAATTATTTAAACACATTCCGTCATACCGATTTAGTTCGTAACAGCGAGGTGTATACTGCTTATATGTTGGATGCCATTAAAGAAGAAGAGACTACCATTAACAAACACTCCAACGATTTTAATACGACATTGCGACATGGTGGTGGCTATCGTCATGTTTATTACAAAACTGCGGTGATGCTTTATAACCTACAATATGTTTTAGGTGATGAATTATTTATTAAAGCCATGCAGCATTATTTTAATCAATGGAAAATTGCTCACCCCTATCCCGAAGATTTTCGAAACTCCATTATTCAGTTCACGCATGCAGATTTGAATTGGTTTTTTGATCAATGGCTGGAAACTTCAAAAACTATTGACTATGAAATAGAATCCGTTAAGAAAAATAAAAATCCTGGCGAGTATACCATCACCTTTGAGCGAGAAGGAAAAATGCAAATGCCTATTGATTTTATTGTCATAGATCAAAAGGACTCTATTCATAAATTTCATATTCCAAATACTTGGTTTATAAAAAATACGGATGCTACGGTGCTTCCTAAATGGTTTGGTTGGGATAAAATTCAGCCTATGTATCAGGCTACAGTAACAATTCCCAATGGAGTAAAAAAAGTAATCATAGATCCTACGGATAGGCTGGCTGATGTTAATATGCGTAACAACCGATATCCTGCTGAAACAAATTATTTCTTTGATTCAAAAGTGGCAAACACACCCGACTGGAAACACTACGAGCTATTTTCACGCCCTGATATTTGGTACAATAATTTTGACGGCATGAAAGGCGGTATACATCTAAATGGAAATTTCATAAACCATTATGATATTTTTGATGCCAACCTTTGGATAAATTCTGGCTTGGGACAAATGAATTTGGATAGCACTGTTTCAAGAAACAGCTTTAATAGTTTGTCTTTTAGATTTAATTACAAAACCGCTACCGACAGAATTGTTCAATATTCATCAGTCAATTTCTCTGCTAAATATTTAGATGGGCTGCACGCTTATTCTGCCGGAGTTGAAAAGCGAGATAAAGACAATGAGGATAAGTATTATGCGTCTTTCAAATCCATGATTCGAATTAGGCAGCAGGATTTAACATATTTGCTTTTTCCTAAAGAATGGGAAGCTGATAAATTAAACAACACGTTAACCTTAGGTTACGAACATAACTATAAATACAAAAATGGTACTGGTAAAATAAATCTTAGTCTGCGCTCTTCATCCTTATTTAGCGACTATGATTATGCCTATCTAAATTTAGAAGTTATTAATCGCAACAAATTAGGTCCTCTTAATTTTAATACCCGCACGCTAGTACGATACGGAACAGGCAACAACACGCCCAAAGAATCGTCTTTGTTTCTTTCTGGTGCTAGTCCAGAAGAGTTGATGGACAATAAATTTACACGCTCCGTAGGCTTTTTCCCTTCTGACTGGATGGGCTACGGAACGGGAACAAATAATTTTCAGATGGGTGGCGGGCTAAACCTTCGTGGCTATGCCGGATATTTAGCGCCACAGGAAGATGAAAATGGAAATGTATACTTTACGTATCGCGGTAACAGCGGTGCCGCTATTAATGCAGAGCTGGAGTTTGGCAAACTATTTAAGTTCATACGGATAACAGACCAAAATGGCATTGTAAAATGGTTTAACAAAACGTTTGCGCTAAATACTTATTTGTTTGGGGATATTGGTGTTATAAATTACAACAAACCTAATAAAAAACTTTTATTATCAGATTACAGAATCGATGCAGGAGTTGGAACTGCTCTTACAATTAAAAAGTGGGGAGTATTAGAAACCGTTCATCCACTTACCATTCGATTTGATATGCCATTATTTTTAAATAGAATACCTGCTACTGAAAGCGACTATTTAAAATTCAGATGGATGGTGGGTGTTAGTAGAGCGTTTTAAAAATTGCAGATGAAAAAAATTGCTGTCTTTACTTCCGGAGGAGATTCGCCAGGCATGAACGCCTGCATACGAGCTGTAGTACGTACAGCCTTGTTTCATAAATTAGAAGTAGTTGGGATTGTTCACGGCTATGATGGAATGATAAAGAATGAATTTATTCCGCTTACCGCAAAATCTGTTTCAGGCATCATTCATCGCGGTGGTACAATTTTAAAAACGGCTCGCAGCAAAGAGTTTATGACTGCTGATGGAATGCTGAAAGCAAAACAAAATTTAGAAAAGAATAATATTGATGGTGTAGTAGCAATTGGAGGAGACGGTACTTTTAAAGGAGCATTAGAATTCAGCAAAATATGTTCTGTCCCTTTTGTTGGATGTCCGGGCACTATTGATAATGATTTAGCTGGAACGGATTTTACTATTGGTTACGATACCGCTATAAATACTGTAGTAGAAGCAGTGGATAAGATACGCGATACGGCAGAAAGTCACGATCGCTTGTTTTTTGTAGAAGTGATGGGGCGCGATGCTGGGCTTATTGCACTACGTAGCGGGATAGGCTCTGGAGCTGAGGCAATATTAATTTCAGAATCTAAAATCGATATGGAGAATCTAATCTCGCATTTAAAATCTGGGAGAAAAGATAAAGCCTCAAAGATTGTAATAGTATCCGAACAAAATGGCACGGGCAGTGTAATGAAAATTGCCGATGAAGTAAAAAAAGCAATTCCCCAACTAGATATTCGAGTATCAATACTGGGACATATTCAGCGGGGTGGAAATCCCACTTGCATGGATCGGGTAAACTCCTCTCGCATGGGATTTTCTGCGGTAGAGGCACTTATGAAAGGTGAGAAAAATGTGATGATAGGAATCGTTAACAATAAAACATCGCTCACCCCTTTCAATAAAGCCATCAAACACTTTTCGGAACTTAATCCCGATTTAGTACAGATGATGAAAGTGCTTTCACTTTAACCAAACAAAAAAGCCATCACTTTTTATAGCGATGGCTTTAAAAAAATTTATTATTAATTATCCAAAACAAACAAAGAACGCATAAATCATACCCGGGAAATAAAATAATAGCGTTAACAAAAGACAAAACCAGAATCTAGTATGCCAATCATCGACAATCCCAACAGCTACAGGGGGTAAAAAAATACATAACAAAACCAATACTACAGCAGAAGCATCTCCTCTCATAACTACAGGGAGTGAAATTGGGCTTAGTTTATTTAGCGACTTTGTAATTCCAACCGAAGGAGAAAATTTAGAAACATCAGCAGTAGCTTCAGTTTTTACTTCCTTAAATACTTTTATCGGCCTTATAGCCTTTTGCTTTTTAGTTGATGCCAACTCAACAGATTCTTTAGCTTGAGAAATAGAAGTGTTTTTTTCCGATATAACCTGAGCAGTTATAATAGATTCTGAGTTGTTAATATTCACAGCTTTAACTTCTTGCTTTACAACAACATCCTTTTCAACATCTTTAGAAGTTTGTTTTTTAGATGCAAAATGAATGTAATAACCATTGCTATGCTGGCGCTTTGCAATATCTACCGAAGTGCTGCATGAAGTAAAAATTAAAGCAGCAAGAAATACAGCTGCAGAATTTAAAAATGTTTTTGTTTTCATTGTTATTTATTGTTTGATTATTATTTTAAAATTTCTCGAGATATAACAAGTTTCTGAATTTCGGAAGTACCCTCGCCTATGGTACATAGTTTTGAATCGCGGAAATATTTTTCTACCGGAAAATCTTTGGTATAGCCATATCCACCAAAAATCTGCACCGCATCGGTAGATACTTGAACCGATACTTCGGAAGCATAGTATTTTGCCATGGCAGACTCCTTGGTCACTTTCATGCCTCTATTTTTTAGATCTGCGGCTTGGTAGATGAGCATTTCGGCAGCTTCAATTTTAGTTCCCATATCAGCAATTTTAAATGCAATAGCCTGAAACTCAGAAATAGGCTTTCCAAACTGCTCACGTTCTTTAGAATATTTAATGGAAGCTTCCATAGCACCTTTTGCGATGCCTAATGCTAGCGAAGCGATGGAAATTCGTCCACCGTCTAAAACTTTAAGAGATTGCACAAAACCGTCTCCTACTTTTCCCATCACCTGATTTTTGTGAACACGGCAATTATCAAATATCAACTCCGATGTTTCTGAAGCACGCATGCCTAATTTATTTTCTTTTCTTCCTCCGGAAAATCCTTTAGTTCCTTTTTCAATAATAAAGGCTGTCATGCCATGCGAATCTCCTTTTTCACCAGTACGGGCAATAATCACTGCTACATCTCCGCTAATTCCGTGTGTAATAAAATTTTTAGAACCATTCAACACAAAGTAATCACCATCAGCCACAGCAGTTGTTAGCATACCACCCGCATCAGAGCCCGTATTTACTTCGGTTAAGCCCCAAGCGCCAATCCATTCAGCAGTAGCTAGTTTTGGTAAATACTTTTTCTTTTGTTCGTCATTTCCAAACTGCATGATATGCCCGGTACATAAAGAGTTATGTGCTGCCAGAGATAAACCTATAGAGCCACAAATTTTAGAAATTTCCGAAATCACAGTAACATACTCCATATAGCCAAAACCAGAGCCACCATATTCTGTAGGTACTAATACGCCCATCAAGCCTAGCTCACCCAATTTTTTAAAACATTCCACAGGAAATTTTTGGCTCTCGTCCCACTCCATCATTTCAGGACGAATATGCTCATCTCCAAATTTCTTAATCATATCAGCTATCATAAGCTGATTTTCGCTAAGTGTAAATTCTAACGTGGTAGTAGTTTCTGTATGTGACATGGTATAATATTACTAGTTATAGTTGCCAATCGGCAGGTAGGCGAAATTACGAATAATACATTTTATTGATTCTTTAATTAATAACAATCAGAGCGCTTTAATTAGTACTTAATTAGGCTAATAATGTCTTTCGAATAAGCTTCTAATTTATGTCTGCCATTTAAAAAGCTAAGTTCTAATAAAAATGCAAAAGCAGTTACCTGTGCTCCTTGCATTTGCACCAATTTAGCTGACGCTTCTGCAGTACCGCCTGTGGCTAATAAATCATCGTGCACCAGCACATTCCATCCTTTTTCTAATGCATCTATATGCATTTCAACTTTGGCAGTGCCGTATTCTAAATCATATTCACAAGAAACTGTTTTATAAGGTAGCTTACCTGCTTTACGTAGGGGGATTAATGGTATTTGCAATTTATTAGCCAGTAAAAATCCAAAAAAGAATCCACGACTTTCTGTACAAATAATAGCATCTATCTTTTTTGCTCGAAGCTTTTCAATAAATTCATCAACAATTTCAGTACAAAGAGCGGCATTTTTTAAGACCGGAGTAATGTCCTTGTACACAATCCCCTTCTTTGGGAAATCAGGCACATCACGAATAACAGATTTTATTTTTTGCTCTAAATTCATTTCAAAGTAAGATAAGGTTTGATTTTTACATATAGTTCCTCACTTATCAAATCTAGCTTTTTTATCTCGTCTAGACTTGTATAATCACCTTGCTTAATCCGTCTAGTAAAAATTGCTACAGCTTCTTTTTTACTAATGTAAGGGTGCATGCTTAGGTCGTTTACTGAAGCAATATTGATATTTAATTTACGAATCAGTAAACTGTCTACGCTCATTTGCTCTTCAACTTCCTTGTATTTTTCCAGATCTAAGCCATATACTTCCAGCAATTGTTCTTTGTTTCTGAATCCACCCAGGGCATCTCTAAACTTCACGATACGCTTTGCAAAGACAGTACCAATCCCTCTTACTTTTTTAAGTTCTGTGGTATCGGCTGCATTAATTTCTACCACCAAAATCTTCCTTTCATTTTTAAATACTTTCCACTTCTCACTCTTTTCCTTGTTCTCTACAAGCTCATTCCCTGATAACTCCAAATTGCTTTTTAGGTAGCTAGTCGAATCACGAGCAAGTTTTTGTGCTTCTTCAAATTCAGCAATTTCCTTATCAAACTTTGAGAAATCAATAGGTTGTCTAGAATAAAATAAATTAGAAAAAGAAAGGTAAAGAACTAGAATTACTATTATGGCAAGAAGTACAAATACGCCATTTCGCTCTCTTCTATTAAACGAAAAATAATCACGAAAAAAATGTTTCATGAAAATTAGTTTACTCTTCTAAATCTTTAGAAGAAATATTCTGGATAGTCTCAAACACAAAAACCCCTTAATTAACGAGGCGTCTCACCGTTCTCCGAATAAGAATCGGGTTCTTTACGAGGAGGAGTTGTTAAAACTTTCCAGAAAAAATAAAGCGTAATTGATGTAATAGTAACTTCTGTTACTACCATCATTATTATTGCGGATGTGTTCATGATGTAATTCTTCCTTCTTTAGTTCTTTTTTTATAGGCTACATAAACCAGATATGCAGCTCCTAACCATACAAACAAAAGCCCCAATCGTGACGCATTTACATATACTAACTGTGTATTTAATTGTTCTATGACGGCAGAATCAGTTGCTGCAGTAATTTTTTCGTGAATCTCTTCATTTAAAATTTTAGACCAGATGCCTGGCAAGCTCGCCAAGAAAACCCAACCTAATAATACAGGCGTAACAAACTTGATTATATATTTATAAATGATGGGAGGCTGAATATCTCCTCCTTCATTAATTTCGTTCCAGCCCTTATCCATTCCAAATACCCAAGCAAAAAGGATTACTTCAAAAAGCGCAAATACAACTAACGAAACCGTACCGGCCCAATAATCATATTCATCAAATACTCCGTAATTAAAAAATAAAACTGTTGGCAAGCCAAGCAAGAATACTGATAAGCCAAATGTCCAAGCAGCTTTAGTCTGCGTGAAATTAAATTCATCTTTTAAAAACCCAATGCAAGGAGTTCCCATAGCTAGCGAGGATGTTATTCCGGCAAAGAATAATAAGCCAAACCAAGCTACTCCACAAACAATAGCTAAGGTAGTTCCCCATTGTTCAAATAAATAAGGCAGCGTTTGAAATCCTAGACCTAAGCCACCACTCTTGGTCATTTCTACTACTTTATCTACTCCAAGAAAGCCAACTGAAATAGGGATCAACACCGCTGAGCCAAGCACTACTTCAACAAATTCATTCATCCACCCTGCACTCATCGCATTCAAGGCGATATCATCTTTTTTCTTTACATAAGAAGCATAACACTGAATGGTTCCCATTCCTACGGAAAGAGTAAAAAATATTTGCCCGGCTGCAGCAAGCCAGACTTTTGCCGACCAGATAGAAGAAAAATCAGGCGTCCACAAAAAGCTAAGTCCTGCAGTTCCAGAATTAATTGCACCATGTTCTCCGGCTTTCATGGTTGTTGCAAAAATTGCTAACACAATTCCAAAAAGTATAAGTAATGGCATTCCTATTTTGGCAGCTTTCTCAACACCACCACTTAATCCTTTAGATAAAATCCAAGTGTTAATCAATAAACAAACTACCCAAAATATAATTGGCTCAACCGTTGTTAAAGAAACGTAATCGCCAAAAAATCCAGCTACCTGATCTTGCGTTTGCCCGGCAAACGATCTTGTAACTGAGTGATAAACCCAGGATAAAGTCCAAGATTCTAAATAACAATAGTAAGCCGCAACTGCTAGGTTTGTAAAAATTCCAAAAACACCTAGGTATTTCCAAAATTTTCTTTTATCCATTGCATCGAAAATAAAAGGCGTAGAGTGGTGACCATGTTTACCCCCAAAACGGCCCATGCTCCACTCAATCCACAAGAGAGGTATTCCCATTAATAAAAAACATACTAAGTAAGGAACTATAAATGCTCCTCCACCATTTTGTATAGCCTGAACAGGAAAGCGCAGGAAATTACCTAATCCAACAGCATTTCCTGCCATGGCTAAAATAAGTCCTACCCTCGAGCCCCAAGAATCGTTATTACTCATGTTTATTTATTATTTAGTTTACTTTTCTTTATTCCGTATAAAAAATACATTATGACACCAATTAATAACCAAACTCCTAATCGTAGCCAGTTTGTCCATCCTAGTCCAAATATCATTGCGCTACAAACTAGTATCCCAAGAATAGGCACCAAAGGTACTAAAGGAGTTTTAAAACTACGTTTTAAATCCGGACGTTTTATGCGCAATATCCAAACACCAGCACAAACTAATATAAACGCAAATAGAGTTCCAATGCTAGTCATGTCACCAACAATATCACCAGGCACAAAAGCTGCAAACAATCCAATGAAAATTAAAAATATCCAATTGGATTTATAAGGGGTTCTGAACTTGGGATGTAAATCAGAAAATATAGAAGGCACCAACCCATCTCGACTCATCGAATAAAATACGCGGGATTGTCCCATTAACATTACTAAAATTACTGATGAAAACCCTGCAAGTATTGCTACCGTAACTAATTTTCCCAACCAGCCGTAGCCAATCATATAGGTTTGTACAGCATAGGTTACAGATGCTTCTTTTCCTGTTGTTCTAAATTCTTCGCTGTTGGCTATTCCTGTTAGCACATAAGAAAATAATATATACAGGACCGTACAAATTACAAGAGAACCTAAAATACCAATTGGCATATCGCGTTTAGGATTTACTGCTTCCTGTGCAGCTGTGGAAACAGCATCAAATCCAATAAATGCAAAGAACACTACTCCTGCAGCTGCAATGATTCCCATTATTCCGCCATAGCTATGAGAGATGCCAAGGTCATCCATATAAATTCCAGGTTCTGGAATAAACGGAATATGGTTTGCTGGGATAATAAAGGTCCATCCAATAACAATAAAGAGAATAACAATTGTAACTTTTGATATAACAATAAGTCCATTTACAAATGAGGATTCTTTCATTCCGCGGATTAACAATGCGGTAAGCGCCAACAGAATAAATAGTGCCGGAATGTTCATCATTCCGTGTGCAATTTCATTTCCTGCTGCGTCCCTCAGCACATCAAAAGGAGAATGACACCACTCAAAAGGAATTTGCATGTTAAAATATCCGAGCAATTTATTTAAATATTCGCTCCAGGCAATGCTTACTGTTGCAGCTCCGATGGCATATTCCAAAACAAGATCCCAGCCAATGATCCAGGCTACTAATTCACCCATTGTTGCATAAGAATAAGTATATGCACTTCCTGCAATTGGAATCATAGATGCAAACTCCGCATAACAAAGACCAGCTAATGCACAACCAAATGCTGCAACTGCAAAAGCAATCGTGACAGAAGGTCCAGCGTTATTGGCAGCTGCGGCAGCAGTTCGTACAAATAATCCTGCCCCAATAATTGCCCCAATTCCCAGCGCAATGAGCGCAAATGCTGTTAATGTTCTTTTGAGACCTTTTTCAGAGTCATCTGCCTCATTCATTAATACATCAATGGATTTTTTTCTAAAAATTGACATGAGGGATTGTATAAATTTATGTAGCTGAAGAAGTTGATTCAAAAGTATAGAAGTTTTTGGATTAGCATTTATTATGTTTTAAACCCCTCTTAACAATTATTTATTCTAAATATCTATTAATTGAGTTCAAGTTAAATAGATAAAAATCAATAACTATGTGTATTTCAATTATTTAACACTAATCTTGTTTCAAATAATTTGCTCTATTCAGCGTTTATTGAATAAATTTGTGTTATTGCAACAAACTTTACGTGAAAAATCCATTTTTATATTTTCTATTTTTTATTTTTTCTGTCACAATTTGCTTTTCGCAACCTGTTGCTTCACCAAATGTTAAATGTATATCTGTTAATCCATTAAATGGTGATGTCACGTTAACATGGACAACTCCTGCCGGACCAGGAGGATTTATTGAGTATCAAATATTCACATCGCCTAACTTAGCCGGACCTTATACGTTAGTAGGTACCGTAACTACTTTTTCCCAAACATCTTATACGCATGTTGGTGCCGGAGCAAATTTAATTCGCAAGTATTATAAAGTTCAAAGCTCTTACAACCCAGGCACCGTACTTGCTCCCCCAGTTGATACACTTTCAACAATTTTTTTGACTGCTACCAATACAGGCAACGGAACTGCTTTATTAGCATGGAATAAATTTTTTATTAAAACAATTCCTACAGCATCTACCTGGTACAAAATTTACAGGGAATATCCTATCGGCACTTGGACTTTGCGCGATAGCACTCAAGCTCTTTTTTATACTGATGTTATCGGATTATGCAGTGCAATATTGAGCTATCAAATCGAAATTTCGGATAATACAGGATGCACATCGGTTTCAAACGTGGCTGGCGGAAGTGTTTTTTCGGACAATACTCCCCCTGCTGATGCACCTATTGACACAGTAAGCGTAGATGGGACAACCGATCTAGCAACCATAAGTTGGATTCCCAGCACATCACCGGATGCAGATTCTGTAGTAATCTATCAACTATTCGCACCAGCTTGGAATAAAATTGCTACCGTAGCAGTTCCAACAACATTTTATCAAAATCCTCTTTCTAACGCAGCGAATGTTTCTGAAAGTTACAGGTTAGCTGTTTTAGATTCTTGTGGGAACATTTCTCCTTTAGGCACTTTTCATAAAACCATTTACCTATCCGTTTCATTTGATATTTGTGCAGCAACCTCTTCGCTGATTTGGAATAAATATGTAAACTGGACACCGGGTGTTACACAATATCAAATTTGGAAAAGTATTAATGGCGGCACCTTTTCTTTAATAGCCACCAATCCAAATACCGATACAACTTTTACAGATAATGGATTAGTAATTGGAACTCCGTATTGCTATTTTATTAGAGTCTTAAATGGCACTGGAAAATCTTCATCCTCTAATAGGGTTTGTTTTAATCCTAATGTTGCACAGCCTCCAACGTTTACCTATAATAGAACAGCAACCGTAACTGGCAACAACTCAATTTTGGTTAAAGCTCATGTGGATTTTGCCTCCACCAGTGTTAAATATTACCGAATTCAAAGAGCCACTGCTCTTAGTGGAAGTTATTCAATTATTGCACCTTCCATCACTCCAATAGGAACAGCCCTTACATATCTTGACAACTCGGTGAACACAACAAGCAACAGCTATTTTTATAAAATTGATGCGATGGATTCTTGCAGTCATGTTATCACTACTACCAATGTTGATACTACGATATTACTAGCCGCTTCTATTGCCCCAAACCTTGAAGTAAATTTATCGTGGAATGATTATGGAGGTTGGTTAGGGGGTGTAGATTATTACGAAGTATACAGAGCAGTAGATGGTGCATGGGACCCAATTCCTATTACAACAATAAATTATACCGGTTCAAATGGAGTATACGTGGATGATATATCACCTTTTCTAACAAGCAGAGGAAATTTTTCATATTACGTAGTAGGAGTAGAAGGAAATGGAAATACTTTTAGCTTCAAGGATTCAAGTGCTTCTAACATAGTTCACGTTTATCAATATCCTAGAATTTTAGTCCCTAATGCATTTACTCCCAACAATGATAATACGAACGATGTGTTTTTGCCCTATGTAGGATTTATTGATGCCAGCGATTACTTATTTACCATTTTTGATCGAACAGGTACTCCCGTTTTTGAAACTTCAAATCCTGCTGAAGGATGGGATGGAAAAAAGAAGGGGGACGTTTGCCAAGCCGGGGTATATATGTATTTGATAAAATCCAAATCATCTAACGGGGATGACTCGAAAATATCTGGCACCGTTTCTTTATTCCGATAATTTTCAATTTGCAAAAAAAAATCCGAATCAAAATACTTGAAACGGAATTTTAAATATAAAATTATTGGGCCTAACTCATTCTTGACATACTAGGCTTTATATTCGGAACCTGAGCTTTCAAAAAACGAACTTGCTCTCTTAGCGAAGCGTTATCTTTTCTCAACCCAGCGTTATCTTCTTTTGTATTTGCTAACTCTTCTCGTAAGCTAGAAACAGTTTCTTTCAAATCCGTACAACGATCTTCAATTTGCTTTTTTTTCTCTGAAATGCTTTCGAAACGTTTTCGCAGATAATCTGCTTCTTTTTTCATCTCAGCATTTTCTTTGCGAAGGTCTTGCATCGTGGTGAGTTTCTGCCATCCTGGTCGTTGATACAAATCGAGGAGTTTTGTCCTACCCATAAATCATGTTTTAAAGATTAGTTATTGTTTATTATATTAATTAGACAAATATAATGAAAGATATATACTTAGCAAAATAAAATGTTACGAGTAATTAAACCACAATGGTCAAAACAGGGCTTTACTTGGTGATTCTTAATTCTACCCTCCTGTTCATTTGCCTACCTTCTTCGGTATCATTTGTTGCAACTGGGCTTTCTTCGCCAAATCCCTTGAAAGATAAACGGGACTTATCTGTACCTTTTTTAGATAAATATCCTAATACAGACTTTGCTCTAGCGGTTGATAATTTTATATTTGATTTATCGTCTCCTTTATTGTCGGTGTAGCCATTCACTTCTATTTTAATATCCGTTCTATCTTTTAAAAAATTCACCACCTTATCAAGCTCAACAAATGACTCCTTTCTGATTTTTGATTTGTTGGAATCGAAAAATAAATTTTTTAACACAATCACACTACCTTCTGCAATAGGTTGTAGCACTACATTTTTTTCCACGGAAGCATAGGTATTTTCTTTAGGCATATTCACATTCTCTGATAGCATTAAATATCCTTCGGACTCAAAAGAGATATTATAATTTTGACCGCGTTTCAGTACGAATTGATAATCTCCGGTTTTATCTGTTTGGTATTTTCCAACTGACTTACCATTTTCATTATCAATTACGTTTACTACAACATCTTTGATTGGCTTTTGTGCTAAGTTGGAAACCACACCATGCACGCCAATAGTTCCTAACTCCTTCCTTTCTAACCTGACATCTTTTAAAATAAAAACCATTTCAGTTTCCAAATACTCTTTTCCTGGTTCGATTTTATGAGTGTTGGAAACTGGGTGAAAACCATCTGCTGTATAAGTAAGTTGGTATGTTTTTTTGTGAGGTAATATTAACACGTATTTCCCTGTATTGGGATTTGGCAAATAGCTGCCTATAACTTCACCTGTATTTAAATCAGTTACTGATATTGACGCTCCTTCAGGTATTTTTCCAAAATCATCAATAATATTTCCCCTAAACACGGTAAGTTTAGATTCTTCTTTTTCAGGAAAAGTTAACTGGTATATGTCGTTATCACCATAACCTCCTGCCGCTGCAGAGGAATAATAAGCTCTCTTTTTATCAATTGTTGGAACATAAAACAAATCATCACCTGCTGTATTTACAGGGTATCCCATATTTTCAGGCTCGGTCCATCCTCCAAAGAGTCCTGTGTCTAAAAAATCTGTGTGAAAAATATCAAACCCTCCAATTCCCTTATGTCCTTGAGATGAAAAATAAAGTGTATTACTACCCGGTTGTAAGAATGGAGAATCTTCTTCATACGGAGTATTGATAAGTGGACCTAAATTGTATGCTTTACTCCACTCGCCAGAAGGCAACATTTTACATCGGTAAATATCTCTACCACCAAATCCACCTGGGCGGTTGCTCACAAAATAAAGTGTTGTTCCATCGGCAGATAAAGTTGCATGCGTTTCCCAATATTTGCTATTAACATCACCTTTAATTTTTTCGGGTACGGACCAATTATCACCCTGAAAGCTTGTAATGTAGATGCTTCCGCTATCATCATCGTCTTTATAAATAAATAGAATTTGCCCATCTATTGAAGTGCCAATAGTTGCTTCGTGGCCTGCAGTATTGATAGGAGCACTAACATTTACTGCTTTCTGCCAACCCATTTCATCATCTGTCCTGTACGAAAGATAAATGTCTTCAAAATATTTTCCATCCTCATCCACTAATCCACCAATATTTTCAGGTCTGCGGGAGGTAAAAAGCAAAATAGATTCATCGGCTGAAAGGACAGGAGCGTATTCAGGATAGGAGGTATTAATATTAGGTCCTAAATTCTTGACTTGCATATTAACTGGCTTTGCAATTAACTCTTTTGCATTTTTACAGGTCTGAATTTTATAATCAATATAAGTGATGTAATATTTATTTTTATCTTCTACATAAGATAAAAACTTTCTATATGCCTCGATAGCATCGTCAAAACGGTAATTTCTATGATATGCATCTCCTAAATACAGAAAGGAAATTACAGGAGCCTTTTCTTCTTTATAAGAAGTCTCTTTAGTATTCAAGGCATAGTCTGCAGTAGCAGCTTCAAGATATATGATAGATTTACTAAACTCAGAAGGATGATTTAAATAGCACAAACCTAACTTAAAAGTCCAGCTAGCATTTTTATAATTATGTGTTACTAAAGAATCATAATACGGAAGTGCTTTCTCATAAAGTTCACTTTTTAAAAATGCTTCTGCTTTGTCAAATATCACTTTGTAATCTGAAACATAGGTAGAATCTTTAGTCTTTTTAGGGGCTTTACCTTTCTGAGGAACCTGCCCAGAAGAAGTCTGCGAAAAAGCAAATAAAATTGCAACTAAAAAAACAGAAACTAATTTGGTAAAAAAGTATTTCATTCGTTATTTCTTAATATTATATAACCCTATTTGGATCAAACTTTTCTAGATAATCTGCGATTCTTCTTAAAAAACTACCTCCTAGCATTCCATCCACAACACGATGATCATATGAAAGAGAGAGAAACATCATGCTTCTAATAACAATAGAATCACCAAACTCTGTTTCAAGTACAACAGGTTTTTTCTTAATAGATCCGACCGCTAATATAGCCACTTGAGGTTGATTAATGATTGGCGTTCCCATTAAGTTACCAAAGCTACCAACATTTGTTAAGGTAAATGTACCTCCTTGAATATCATCTGGCACTAGTTTATTCGCTCTAGCTCTGTTTGCTAAGTCATTCACAGCTTTAGTTAGTCCTAACATATTTAATCGGTCTGCATTTTTAATTACGGGTACAATCAAATTTCCGGAAGGTAATGCTGCCGCCATACCGATGTTTATATTTTTTCTGATAATAATTTTTGTCCCATCAACCGATACATTAACCATCGGAAAATCTTTTAATGCCTTAACTACTGCTTCAATAAATACAGGAGTAAATGTTATTTTTTCTCCTTCTCGCTTCTCAAAATTATTTTTAATTCGATTTCTCCAGTTTACAATATTTGTCACATCAGCCTCTACATACGATGTAACGTGAGGAGATACATGCTTACTCATTACCATATGATCGGCAATAAGTTTACGCATTCTATCCATTTCAACGATCTCATCGTTGCCTGAAGCAAAAACCGGAGGAACTGAAACAATAGATGTTGGTATCGAAGTTTTAGATTGTTGAGTTTGAGCAACTCCTTTTCCTTTATTAGGTAAAAAAGAAAGTATGTCTTGCTTTGTAACACGCCCATCTTTTCCGGAGCCTGCTAACGCATCTAACTCAGTTAATGAAACACCTTCTGTTTTAGCAATATTGCGTACGAGTGGAGAGTAAAATTTACCAGCAGAAGATGAACGCTCTACGGAAACATTTTCTAAAACAGGCTTGACAGCTGCACTACCACCATTTACTGGGGCTTTTGCCTGAATAGGCTTAGAAACTTCCGGAGTTGATGTTACTGAAGCTCCTGCCGAAGTGGAAATTACGGCAATCGCTTTTCCTACCTGAACAACTTCCCCTTCTTTAAACAATTTTTTTATTAATGTGCCTTCTGCGATAGAAGGAATTTCAGAATCAACTTTATCAGTAGCAATTTCCAACACAGGCTCATCCATAGCGATTTTATCGCCCTCATTTTTAAGCCATTTAATAATAGTGGCTTCGTGAACACTCTCACCCATTTTGGGCATTATCAACTCTACCTCTGCCATAACTTGAATATCTTTTTTTAACGCGCTGTGAAGATAGAAAAAAATTGAAAAAGCAAATACTAATAAAGAAGATACTATTCCGTCAAATAACAGCTACTACTTTCAGCTCAATAGCTATAGGCGTTGGCAAACAATTTATCTCTAAGGTCGTCCTACAAGGAGGATTGTTTGAAAAATATTCTGCCCACAACTTGTTGTATTTTGAAAAATCATCTTTCATATTAGTCAGATAAACAGTCACATCAACAATCTTATCCCAACTGCTACCTGCATCTTCTAAGATATATTTTACATTCCTAAAAACACTGTGACATTGTGCTTCTATGTCATAAGAAACTATCTCCCCTTTTTCATTTAACTCAACCCCGGGAATGATTTTACTTCCTTTTTCTCTAGGACCAACGCCTGACAAAAAAAGTAGGTTGCCCACTTTTCTTGCGTGTGGATAAAGCCCTACAGGGTCCGGAGCTTTTGAAGAGATGATTTTGTCTGACATATTTAACGCTTATTTGCAGCAGACATGATGACTACTGCCATCATTATAAAGCCAAGCCCCATTCCGGAGAACATACCAATTTTCATATTTCCAAAATACCAACCTGCTGCCATGCCTAAAAACATACAACCAACAAATAATAACCCACCAACCTTTCTTGTGGTTTTTTGTGTTTCTGTATTGTTGTTTTCCATGTTTTTATGATTTATTGGTGCGAAGTTAAAATAATCGTTGATTACAAGGAAAGAACAATGTGAATAAAAACATGTTTTTGTCAGGAATAAATAAATAAATTTGCCCCATTGAATCCGTTCGGATAAAGCTTATGCAAAACGACCCTTCTATATCTAAATATTCCGGTAAAAAAAATATCCGCTTTTCGGATGATGCGCTTGCCTTGGCTGAGAAAATAATGAAGCGCTACCCTGAAGGAAAACACAAATCAGCTATCCTTCCTATTTTACACATTGCTCAGGCAGAGTTTGATGGTTGGTTAAGTGTAGAAACCATGGATCATGTTGCAATGATTTTAAAAATTCAGCCCATTGAGGTTTATGAAGTAGCTTCTTTTTATTCCATGTTTAATTTAAAGCCCGTTGGAAAATGTGTTATAGAGGTTTGTCGTACCGGGCCATGCTGGCTGATGGGCGCAGAAGATTTAGTAAAATTTATTGAGAAGAAACTAAATATAAAGGAAGGGCAAACTACATCCGATGGTATATTTACGCTTAAAACAGTAGAATGCTTAGCATCCTGTGGTACAGCACCTATGATTCAAGTTGGGGAAACATACCATGAAAACCTGACTTTTGAAAAGTGTGGGACTATATTGGACGAATACAAGAATAAAGGTGAATTGGTTTCTCATTGGAGAAAAGAAAGGATAAAAAATCACAAGGATATAAAACAATAAAAGCCCCTCCCGGCCTCCCCATTGGGGAGGAGGAAGGGCGAAAAAATAATACAAGTCCCCATTGAAGGAGGGGATTTTAGGGAGGCAAATGGGAAAACAACTACTAATAAACGACTTAGACAAACCGGGCATTAATACGCTTTCGGGATACAGAGCATGTGGCGGCTATACTGCTTTGGAAAAAGCGTTGAAGATGAAGCCCGAAGAAGTTGTTGAGGAAGTAAAAAAATCAGGATTACGAGGAAGAGGCGGTGCAGGATTTCCTACCGGAATGAAATGGAGCTTTATTGCAAAGCCTCCAGGCGTTCCTCGCTATTTGGTTTGCAATGCAGATGAATCAGAACCGGGTACATTTAAAGACAGATTTTTAATGCAGCGCAAGCCGCATATTTTAATTGAAGGGATGATCATCTCCTCCTTTGCCTTGGGAGCAAACACTTCGTACATATATATAAGAGGTGAAATGATGTTTCAGTACCATATTTTGGAAAAAGCAATTCAGGAAGCATACGATGCAGGATTACTTGGAAAAAATATTTTAGGCAGCGGGTATGATTTAGATTTATATGTTCACTGCGGTGCAGGCGCCTACATCTGCGGAGAAGAAACAGCTTTAATAGAATCGCTAGAAGGCAAACGCGGTAACCCTCGCATCAAACCACCGTTCCCTGCAATTAAAGGAGCGTGGGGTTGTCCTACGGTAGTTAATAATGTGGAAACAATTGCAGCCGTTGTTCCAATCATAAACATGACAGGCGATGAATACGCAAAAATTGGTATTGGAAAATCGACAGGCACAAAATTAATTTCTGCCGGTGGGCACATAAACAAACCCGGTGTATACGAAATCGAGTTAGGCGTTCCTGTCGAAGAATTTATTTATTCTGAAAAATATTGCGGTGGAATTCTCAATGGAAAAAAATTAAAAGCGGTAGTTGCAGGAGGATCTTCGGTTCCCATTTTACCAACTGAACTTATTTTAAAAACAGCTAAAGGCGAACCTCGATTAATGAGCTACGAATCTTTATCGGATGGTGGCTTTCAAACAGGAACCATGCTTGGTTCTGGCGGTTTTATTGCCATGGACGAAGATACCAGCATTGTAAAAAATCTTTGGAACTTTACACGCTTTTACCATCACGAAAGCTGCGGACAATGCTCTCCTTGTCGTGAAGGAACAGGTTGGATGGAAAAAATATTGCACAAATTTATTGAAGGGCACGCCAGCATGAAAGACATTGACTTACTTTGGGATATTCAAAGTAAAATAGAAGGAAAAACAATTTGTCCGCTGGGCGAAGCAGCAGCTTGGCCTGTTGCTGCAGCTATCAGACATTTTAGACCTGAGTTTGAAGAGTATGTAAATAAAGGAAAGAGCATAATTGATGTTAAGCATTATTATAGGTTGAATAATTTGCAGGAGGTTTAATTCTTGCCACAGATAACACGAATCAACTCAGAAAGGGAGTTAGTGAAAATCTGTAAAATCAGTGGCTAAAAAAAATATGGCAAAAGTTACCATAGACGGAAAAGCAATTGATGTTCCAGAAGGAACAACAATCCTAAATGCAGCGCGCATGATAGGCGGGGAAATTGTGCCTCCCGCTATGTGTTATTATACCAAACTGGAAACCAGTGGTGGATATTGCAGAACGTGCATTGTAAAAGTTACCAAAGGTTCTGAAAAAGATCCTCGTCCAATGCCAAAGCCTGTCCCATCGTGCAGACAAACTATAATGGACGGAATGGTAGTAGAAAATATTACTTCTCCTGATTTATTAGAAGCCCGAGCTGGTGTAGTAGAGTTTCTTTTAATCAATCACCCATTGGATTGCCCTATTTGTGATCAGGCGGGAGAATGCGATTTGCAGAACTTGAGTTACGCGCATGGAGTAGCACAAACTCGCTACGAGTTCAAACGCAGAGAATTTGAAAAGATTGATATTGGTGATAAGATAAAGCTTCACATGACGCGATGCATATTGTGCTACCGCTGCGTAAAGGTTGCAGAACAACTCACCCCAGGCAGAGTGCATGGTGTTGTAAATCGAGGCGATGTTTCGGAAATTTCTACCTATATAGAACAAGCAGTTGATAATGAAATGAGTGGCAACATGATTGATGTTTGTCCGGTGGGTGCACTCACCGATAAAACGTTCCGCTTTAAAAGTAGAGTTTGGTTTACTAAACCTGTTGATGCGCACCGCGATTGTCCTACTTGCTCTGGCAAAGTGCGTTTATGGTTTAAAGGGCAAGATGTATTACGCGTTACTGGAAGAAAAGACGCCTATGGCGAAGTGCTTGACTGGATTTGCAACACCTGTAGGTTTGATGAAAAAGATTTAAGCAAATGGACTATCGAAGGTCCTTCAGATATAGATAATCACTCGGTTATTTCTGCTAATCATTATGAAACTTCAAAAGGATTAGAAGGATTAAAATTAGATATTGCAAAACAGCAAAAGAAATTAGAAGGAAATGTAATGAAGCTAAAAGACGATGCTATAAATCCGAATAATATTTAAAAAAATATATTTGTGAAAAAAGCTGCTAAAGTATCGTTGTGGATTGTAGTGATAGTAGTTTTCGCTATCACTGGCTTATTAAGCTACATAAAGTTGGCACTTCCAAATGTAGGATTAGCTCCTGAAATTAAAGTAGAAATGACTCCAGAGAATATTGCACGTGGAGAATATTTAGCCAACCATGTCTCTATATGTATTGATTGCCATTCTTCGCGTGATTGGTCAAAGTTTTCCGGCCCTCCTATAGATGGCACCTACGGAATGGGTGGAGAATTATTTGATCAAAAATTTCAATTTCCTGGCGCATATTATTCTCGTAATATCACCCCATTCAATTTAAAAGATTGGACAGACGGTGAAGTTTTTAGAGCTATTACAACGGGTGTGAATAAGCACGGTAAAGCACTGTTTCCTGTTATGCCTTTTAGCTATTATGGCAGAATGGATCCAGAGGATATTAAATGCATCATTGCATATATTCGTACACTCCCAGAAAATAATAATGCGCCTCCAGAGTCTGTATCAGATTTTCCTATGAACTTTATTATTAATACGCTTCCACATAAAGAAGTAGCACAAAAAAGACCAGACCCAAGCGATCGTTTAGCGTATGGAGCTTACATGACGAACGCCAGCGGATGCAGAGAGTGTCACACGCAGGTAAATGACAAAGCGGAATTAATAGCCGGAATGGAATTTGGTGGCGGCAGAGCATTTCCATTTCCAGATGGGTCTATTTTAAGAGCTGGCAACATTACACCGGATGAAGCAACTGGAATTGGAAGTTGGAAGGTAGAACAGTTTTTAAATTTATTTCATTCTCGTTCTGACTCTTCAACGCTACATGCTACGTTAAAGCCTGGCGACATGAATACCATCATGCCTTGGACTATGTATGGTAAAATGAAGGACGATGATTTAATGGCGATATTTGTCTACTTAAAATCATTGCCGTCAATAAAAAATGAAGTAGAAAAATTTACACCAGGCAAAAAATAAATGGAAGTAGAACACATTATATATAAAGCTATTCTTGTTGTAGTTGTTTTCAGCATCTCGCTAGTAGTAGCCATGTATTCTACCTATGCAGAACGTAAAGTTGCAGCCTTTTTGCAGGATAGAATTGGACCCAATCGCGCAGGACCTTTTGGATTGCTACAGCCTTTAGCTGATGGGGTTAAAATGTTTATGAAGGAAGAATTTATTCCGGATGCATCCAATAAATTTCTTTTTGTATTAGGCCCTTCGCTTGCTATGATGGTAGCCTGTTTGACAGGTGCCGTTATTCCTTGGGGTACCGCACTAGAAATTGGTGGGAAATCTTATTCCTTACAAGTTACTGACTTAAACATTGGAATTCTTTATTTGCTTGGCGTAGCCTCGGTTGGTGTTTATGGAATTATGATTGGGGGTTGGGCTTCAAATAATAAATATGCATTATTGGGTGCGCTACGAGCTTCTTCACAAATGATATCTTATGAAATAGGATTAGGACTAAGCATTATTGCACTTGTAATGACTACCGGCACATTAAGTATTGGAGAGATTGCTGCTCAGCAACAAGGCGGACATTGGAATGTGTTTTATCAGCCTTTTGGATTTCTGATTTTTATAATATGTGCCTTTGCTGAGACAAATCGTGCTCCATTTGATTTACCAGAATGCGAAAGCGAACTTGCAGGAGGTTATCACATTGAGTATTCGTCCATGAAACTTGGATTTTATTTATTTGCCGAATACATTAACATGTTTATTTCATCAGCAATTATAGCAACGCTTTATTTTGGTGGATACAATATGCCTTTCATAGGCCGTTTTATTGAAGATCCAAATATGTTGGCACTTGCAGGAACAGGCTTCTTATTCTTAAAAATATTTTTCTTCATCTTTGTATTTATGTGGGTGCGCTGGACATTGCCACGCTTCCGCTACGATCAACTAATGAATTTAGGATGGAAGGGGTTATTACCTTTGGCAATATTAAATATTGCAATAACTGGAATAGTAATGTGGTTAACTGGGAAAATAAACTAGAAAGATGCAGTCGCTAACAAATAGAAGTGTTGTAGTAGGCAAGAAGGAAATGACCTTTCTTGAGAGGATTTATCTCCCTGCAATCCTAAATGGCATGCGCATTACGCTTAGTCATTTATTTAAGAAAAAAGTTACCATTAAATACCCCGAAGTAAAAAGAGAATTTGCTCCTGTGTACCGTGGCCTGCATGTTTTAAAGCGCGATGAGAATGGTGCTGAACGTTGTACATCTTGCGGATTATGTGCTGTAGCTTGTCCTGCCGAAGCAATAACGATGACTTCGGGCGAGCGTAAAAAAGGCGAAGAACATTTATATCGTGAAGAAAAATATGCAGCTACTTACGAAATTAATATGCTCCGATGTATTTTCTGTGGCGATTGCGAAGAAGCTTGTCCGAAAGAAGCAATATTTTTGACTGATCGACTTGTACCATCAGATTCTCTACGTCAGCGCTTCGTATATGGGAAGGACCTATTGGTTGAGCCAATGGAAGAAAATAAACGCATTGATGTTTCGAAAAGACAAACAAAAGAAGTTTTAGAGTTTAAAAAGAATAAAAGTTTACAACACAACAGGTAGCCCCATCCCGACCTTCCTCATTTGGGAAGGTGAAGGGGCAAATAGAATGGTGAATGACGACTTAACAAACAACAAAACAAATCTTTCTGCCTAGGGAGTAAGATTCCCGCCTTACGGACGGGCAAGTAGCTGGAGCAAGCATATGACACTATATATATTTTACTTTTTATCCTTTCTTGCCATCCTTTGTGGTCTGATGGTTGTATTGGAAAAAAATCCTATTCATAGTGTGCTCTATTTAGTACTTACTTTATTTACAATTGCCGGTCATTACATTTTACTCAATGCTCAATTTTTAGCTGCGGTGCATATTATAGTTTACGCAGGAGCAATTATGGTATTATTTCTTTTTGTGATTATGCTATTAAATCTAAATAAAGAATCCGAAAAACACAAAAGCAACATCGTGAAAGGCGCTGCTGTTATTGCCTCCGGATTATTATTAGTTATTTTGGTGGGCGCCCTTAAAAGCACCACTACCCTTCCTGCTCCAGAGATGACAAGTGCCGGATTAGGGTTAGTAGAAAACCTTGGTAAAGTATTATTTAAACAATTTTTACTGCCTTTTGAGATTGCATCCCTGCTATTTTTATCTGCTATGGTAGGTGCGGTTTTATTAGGTAAAAAAGATTAAAATGAGTTCGATACAGATTGTACATATAAACCTATACATATTACTTAGCGTAGTATTATTCGCTATTGGGGTAATGGGCGTGCTGTTTCGCAGAAACGCCATCATTGTTTTTATGTCGATCGAATTAATGCTTAACGCAATAAATTTATTATTAGTTGCTTTTTCATCCTATTGGAATGATGCAGCTGGACAAATATTAGTATTTTTTGTGATGGTAGTTGCTGCAGCAGAAGTTGCTGTAGGCCTAGCCATATTAGTAATGATTTACCGAAACACAGGAAGTACTGATATTGACGTATTAAATAAATTGAAAGGATAAAATTATTTTCTAAAACTTTGTTTTAGAAACGCTGTATTAATATTATGAACGCTACAATTGCACTTATACCTTTATTACCCCTATTGGGTTTTCTTGCCATTGCATTTTTAGGCAAGAAGTTTTCTAAAGGATTAGTGGGAATTATTGGAAGTGGCACTGTGCTAGTATCTTTTGTGTTATCCATCAATGCCTTCATGAGTATTGTTGGAAACACCGGAACGGATGCATCCTACACTGTTTACCTATTCGACTGGATTACGGCAGGAAATTTTTCTGCACCTTTTGCATTCTTAATTGATCCATTGTCCTGCTGGTTTTTATTAATTATTACAGGAATTGGTTTTTTAATTCACGTGTACTCGATTGGATACATGCACGATGATCCCGCGTTTTCCAGATTCTTTTCCTATTTAAATCTATTCATCTTCTTTATGTTGTTGCTTGTTTTAGGCGATAGCTACTTAACCATGTTTGTAGGTTGGGAAGGAGTTGGTCTTTGCTCGTATTTATTAATTGGATTCTGGTTTAAAAATAACGAGTACAACAAAGCAGCGAACAAAGCTTTCATAATGAACCGCATTGGTGATTTAGGATTTTTACTTGGCATCATGCTCATCTATATAACCTTTGGAAGTGTGCGTTACAACGAAGTATTTGATGTTGCAAAATCTTTTTCTTCAGACACTACTGTAATGATTGCCATTACATTATTATTATTTGTTGGAGCAGCAGGGAAAAGCGCACAGATTCCTCTTTACACCTGGCTGCCCGATGCCATGGCTGGTCCAACTCCTGTATCGGCACTTATACATGCTGCAACCATGGTTACTGCAGGTATTTATATGATTGCTCGTTCCAATATTTTATACACCCTTGCACCAATTTCAATGGATATTGTTGCAGGAGTAGGATTGTTTACCGCTTTGTTCGCAGCAACTATTGGGCTATTCCAAAATGATATTAAAAAAATATTAGCCTACTCTACCGTATCTCAACTTGGCTATATGTTTTTAGGTCTTGGAGTTGGTGCTTATACCGGGGCTGTGTTTCATGTAACTACACATGCCTTCTTTAAAGCATTGTTATTCCTTGGAGCTGGAAGTGTAATTCACGCTATGAGTGGCGAACAAGACATTCGTAAAATGGGAGGACTTAAAAAATATTTACGCATTACCTACTTGACATTTTTACTTGGGACTATTGCCATCTCCGGAATATTTCCATTCTCAGGCTTCTTTTCTAAAGATGAAATTTTGGCTCAGGCCTACTCTTACAATAAATTTTTCTGGCTTATGGGAATATTAGGAGCTGTCATGACAGCCTTCTATATGTTCCGATTGTTTTACCTGACTTTCTTTGGCACATTCAGAGGTACAGAAGAGCAAAAGCATCATCTGCATGAATCTCCTAAAACGATGACTTTTCCTCTAATTGTGCTTGCAGCATTAGCTGTACTAGGTGGCGTAATTGGTATCCCTGAAATATTTGGAGGCAATCATTGGCTACATAATTATTTATATCCTGTATTTAAAGCATCGTACAATGCACCTCATTATCATAACGCTCACCTTTCGCATTCAACAGAAATTACTCTAATACTCTTTGCTACACTTGCAGCAGTTGCATCCATAGGTGCTGCTTGGTATTACTTTTTGAAGAAAGAAAATATTCCTTTAGCAGATGGAGCAAATATAAATCCTGTTCAAAAAATCGTTTACCACAAATATTACATGGATGAACTTTATAGCTTCTTAATTCAAAAGCCTTTAGACTGGCTCTCCATTAAACTTCATCAAATAATAGAACTTAAAGCCATTGATCGCGTAGTAAATTATTTTGGCGAAGGTGTAGTTTGGATAAGTGGTCAGGCAAGACTTTTACAAACTGGTTATATTGGTTTTTACATTTTTGCAATGGTAATTAGCATTATTCTTATTTTATTTTTCAAGCTAGTATGATTACAGGGTTACTTATATTATTGCCTTTACTATCTGGTTTGCTGCTTCTGTTAGCAAGCAATTATTCAGTAAAAAAAATTGCCTTTGTTGCTGCAATTGCTGAACTCCTAGTTACATTGTATGCACTAGTACAGTTCCACATAAATGCAGATGTACAATTTATGTTTGACATAACTTGGATTCAATCACTAGGAATTCATTTTAAAGTTGGCATGGACGGAATAAGTATTTTACTCGTCCTACTTACTAACATATTAGTTCCTTTAATAATTCTTTCATCTTTTGATCGCGATATAAAAAATCCTTCTTCTTTTTATTCGTTGATTCTCCTTATGCAAATGGCATTAGTGGGTGTATTTACCGCTCAGGATGGATTTTTATTTTACATCTTTTGGGAGTTAGCACTTATTCCAATTTGGTTTATCTGTTTATTATGGGGCGGAGAAAATAGAGCAAAAATTACTTTTAAGTTTTTTGCTTACACACTTGCAGGAAGCTTACTCATGTTAGTAGGATTAATTTACGTTTACTTACACACCGATAATATTATTTTAGAAAACGGAGAGGCCGTTACTAGAACTTTTGATATTCAAGCCTTGTACATTGCTGGTGCAAACCTTTCTGCGTCAGAGCAAACTTGGATATTCTGGGCACTATTTATTGCTTTTGCAATCAAGATGCCGGTATTTCCGTTTCATACTTGGCAGCCCGATACGTATTCTGTTGCTCCTACACAAGGAACCATGTTGCTTTCGGGCATCATGCTAAAAATGGGAACCTACGGTGTCATACGTTATTTGCTGCCTATAGCTCCGTTAGGCGTACAAGAATGGGGAAACACTGCCATGATTCTATCTATCATTGGAATTTTGTATGCATCCATCATTGCAATTATGCAAAAAGACTTTAAGAGATTAATTGCCTATTCTTCTATTGCACATGTGGGTTTAATATCTGCCGGAATATTTTCGCTAACCGTTCAAGGCGTGCAAGGAGCTATGATGCAAATGCTGGCTCATGGCATAAACGTAGTAGGTCTTTTCTTTGTGGTTGATATTATTTTTAAACGCACTAACACACAACAATTAGCTGTGCTTGGAGGCATTCGAAATATTGCTCCATGGTTTGCAACTGTTTTCATGATTGTGATGCTGGGAAGTGTTGCGCTGCCCATTACCAATGGATTTGTTGGAGAGTTTTTACTCATCAATGGAATTTACCAGTACGATGCTTGGATGGCTGCCTTTGCAGGCTTAACAGTTATACTTGGAGCAGTTTACATGCTTCGCAGCTACCAAAAAGCAATGCTTGGAGAAACGAATGCAGTAACTGCAACTTTCACAGATTTAACGATGAATGAAAAGGCCGTGTTCATTCCAATCGTAATTATGATAATTGCTATGGGGGTTTATCCCAAACCACTTTTAGATATTGCTGAACCATCTGTACTAAAAATTATTGAACTGATTCAACCGTAAGTTAGATATGAAGATATTGTACATACTTACTGCACTTGGAGTTATTTCGTTACTCGCAGAACTTTTTAAGTTCAAGAAATTATTATTGCCTATTGTGTTGCTTGGATTGTTAGGCGCAATTGCTGCCGGAATAAAAGATTGGAACAGCAACATCTATTACTACAACAACATGCTAACGTTCGATAACTACGCATTGTTGTTTTCCATGGTGCTTTGTAGCATTGCCTTCTTATGGTTTTTAATGGCTAGCGATGGTATGCTTGCTAATGAATCTACTCGTACCGATTATTATGCCTTAACATTATTTGCACTTTGCGGTGCAGTTGTCATGGCTTCGTATTCCAACATGGTTATGTTGTTTTTAGGGATAGAAATTCTTTCCATTCCAATTTATGTCTTAGCAGGCAGCAGAAAAAATGATTTAGCTTCTAACGAATCTGCCTTAAAATATTTTTTAATGGGTGCTTTTGCTACTTGCTTTTTGCTTTTTGGGATTGCTTTAATTTACGGTGCTACAGGTACTTTTGATATAAGTACTCTTGGAACTTATTTAGACTCTCCTTCTGCTTTACAAAGCTGGAGAGGACCAGGTGGAATAACATTGTTGTCTGCCGGCATATTAATGATGCTAATTGGCATGTGTTTTAAAGTGGCTGCTGTTCCATTTCACTTTTGGACACCGGATGTTTACGAAGGTGCACCAACTCAAGTGACAGCCTATATGGCAACCATCGTTAAGACCGCTGCCTTTGCTGCATTCTTACGTTTGTTTATGACTTGCTTTACATCGTTCGAATCATTGTGGAGCGATGTGGTTTGGGTGATAGCTGCCGTTTCAATATTACTAGGCAATTTAACTGCTATCTATCAATCAAACGTAAAGAGAATGCTAGCCTACTCTAGTATTGCACATGCAGGATATATGTTACTAGGAATTTTATCCGGAGGAAAATTAGCGGCAGGTGGAGTTTTATATTATGCAGCTGCTTATTCTGTAGCAACCATTGCTGCTTTTACCATCTTGTCAGCCATAGAAAAAAACGGATCAGCTTTAACGTTCGATTCTTTTAAAGGATTTGCAAAGAATAATAAACTTGCTGCATTTGCTATGTCTGTAGCCATGCTATCACTTGCTGGCATACCGCCACTTGCAGGATTTTTTGGAAAATACTTTTTGTTTTCTGCTGCATTAGAAAATGGCTACGTTTGGTTAGTACTTATAGCTGCTTTAGGATCTTTGATAGGTGTATATTATTATTTAAAAATTATTATCACCATGTACGCTGATAACAACACTGAAGAAAATGCTGTAGCTATCAATCTTACCACAGCTCAGCAAGTTGCACTTGCACTTTGCGTGCTTCTCTCCTTTATACTTGGCTTTTTTCCTGATTTGATTATTCGTCTTATTTAACTAAACACTATTCCTTCCTCCTTTTTTCCTACTTTCGTAGGTGAAAACAAATTACTCATGACTATAAAAGCACCTAACCTAGTTACGCAAATATTTATTGGAATGTTCTTGGGCACTGCCTGGGGCATTGTGTCAAGTATGATGGGCTGGAGCGGGTTTACATCAGATTGGGTAAAACCATTTGGTACTATTTTCATTAACTTACTTAAACTAATAGCCATCCCGCTTGTCTTGGCTTCATTAATTTCCGGAGTTTCTAATTTAAAAGACATTAAAAGACTTTCACGCTTAGGTGGTCGTACAATATTTATTTTCATTATTACTACTGTTATTGCAGTTATAATTGGGTTGTTATTAGTAAATATTGTAAAGCCAGGTCATTCTTTTTCACCCGAAAAAAGGGCGGAACTACAACAGATGTACGCAAACAACACCTCTGAAAAAATGAATACTGCTGAGCTAGTAAAAAATCGCGGTCCACTACAATTTGTTGTTGAAATTGTTCCTGAAAATTTATTTGATGCAATGAGCAGCAACACACGAATGTTGCAAGTAATTTTCTTTGCCATATTTTTTGGCATCTGTTTGGTAGCGCTTCCCGAAGACAAAACGAAACCTATCAAAGATTTTGTAGATAGCTTAAATGAAGTGATTTTGAAAATGGTGCACATGATTATGTTATTCGCACCAATTGGTGTGTTTGCTCTTTTGGCTGCAGTAATTGCTGATATTGCAGGAGATAATCCTAGCCAAGTATTTGATATTCTGCAAGCACTTGGCGTTTATTCATTAACAGTAATTGCTGGATTGGCTATAATGATGTTTGTAGTATATCCAATAATGCTGAGAACATTTACAGATATTCCATTTAAGAAATTTTATAAAGCTATACTTCCAGCGCAAACTATTGGCTTTTCTACCAGCTCCAGTGCAGCAGCACTTCCCGTTAATATAGAATGCTGCGAAAAAGAACTAGGCATTTCGGAGGAAGTAACAAGCTTTGTTTTACCACTAGGAGCAACAATAAATATGGATGGCACTAGCCTGTACCAAACTATTGCTGCTGTGTTTATTGCACAAGCATTTGGTTATGAACTAACGCTTGGTATGCAGCTTACTTTAATCATCACTGCAGTGTTAGCCTCTATAGGAACTGCACCTGTTCCCGGTGCTGGCATGGTAATGCTTATTATTATTTTACAATCTACCGGTATAAATCCCGAAGGGCTTGCTTTAATATTTGCTACAGATCGCATACTTGATATGTGTCGTACAGTAGTTAACCTAACTAGTGATGCAACTGTAGCCTCTATTATTGCTGCAGGCGAAAAACGAGTCGTCACTCCATAGTATGCAAGAAACTTGGGAATTCCTTAAAGAACTTACCAACCCTGAGTCCATCATTTTGTATGGAGGGTTAGGGCTTTTACTCTTCGTGATTTTTGCAGAAACCGGGTTAATGATTGGCTTCTTCTTGCCCGGTGATTCACTTGTTTTTGTTTCCGGTTTACTTTGCAAAACTAAACCAGATTTACTTGGTATTGATATTTACACCTTAATTCTCTCGATGTCTCTTGCTGCCATTCTTGGAAATATGACTGGTTATTTATTCGGAAAAAAAGTGGGTCCTTCCCTATTTAAAAAAGAGGATAGTTGGATTTTCAAAAAAAAATATCTGGAAATGACACACTCCTTTTATAGTCGGCACGGAGGCAAATCGCTCATTCTGGGCAGGTTTTTACCTATCATTCGCACCTTTGCTCCTATTTTAGCAGGAGTAATTCAAATGGATTATAAAAAATTTACTGCCTATAATATTATTGGCGCTTTACTTTGGATTGGCTCACTTTCGATTGTAGGGTATGTTCTTGGAGAAATAGTATGGGTACAAAATAACTTAGGAATTATTGTAATTCTGTTAATTGTGGTAACCTTGATACCTGTATTTAATACTTTTCGCAACGAACAAAGACTTAACAACAATAAAAACTAACATTTTTTACCAGATACTCCTCAAATCGACCACTTACTAATTTACAAATGAAAAGTGGCTGTATCGCAAAATTTTTTTATGTTTGATGCGTTTTTGGACTTAATCAAATAACACAATTTAAAAACAGAACCTAATCTTTAAAATTCAATAAATATGAGCAAGCAAAAATTCTCAATGGGCAACTCAATAATGATCTTAGCCTGTTTATTTGTGGGTATACTTATTTACATGTTTGTACTTGGTAATCCTGCCAACTTCGAACATAGCGAAGACTTTAGCTTTTTCCGTTTCCCTGGCGGTGAGCACCCTATTCAAGGTAACTTAATGGGAATTATGTATAAAGGAGGATTCATTGTTCCTTGCTTACTAGCAATTAACCTAGTTGTGTTTGTGTTCTCAATTGAACGTAGCATCACACTTGGAAAAGTAAGTGGCACAGGCAGCGTAAAAGATTTTGTTCAATCTATACGTGGATTTGTTGGAAATAACCAAGTTAATGAAGCAATTGCTGCTTGCGATGTTCAACAAGGATCTATTGCAAATGTTATTCGTACTGGATTAGTTGAATTGCAACGTGTTGAAAAAGATGGTTCATTAAATAAAGAATCTAAAATTGCTGCAATTCAAAAAGGGTTAGAAGAAGCTACAGCACTGGAGCTGCCTATGATGTCAAAAAACTTAGTTGTACTTTCTACATGCGCATCCATATCGGTACTAGTTGGACTAATTGGAACTGTATTAGGGATGATTACTGCCTTTAGCGCGATGGCTCAAGCAGGCTCTCCAGATACAGTAGCACTTGCTACTGGAGTATCGGAAGCACTTGTAAATACCCTGTTTGGAATTTTAGGTTCTACACTTGGTATTGTGTTTTATAACTTCTTTAGCTCTAAAGTAGATGCATTAACATTTGCTATTGACGAAGCAGGATTTAGCATTGTTCAGTCTTTCTCAGCAAAAGGTTAATTATTAGTAGAAGCAAATAATTAAATCTAAAAGCTAGTATGTCAAAAATAAAAATGCCCAAAAGCGCCCCGTCTCTCGACATGACTCCCATGGTGGATTTGGCGTTCTTATTGGTAACATTTTTTATTCTTACTGCAAACTTCCGTAAGAACGAAGCAGTAGAAGTAGTTACCCCTTCCTCTCATTCTGAAAAAATTCTTCCAGAAAATGTTATGCTTATCACCATGGATACTGCAGGACGTGCTTTCTATAGCTTAGATGGAAAAGAGGTTAGAGAAAAAATATTGCGTACGATGGCTGAAAAGTATAAAGTTGATTTAAACGAAACAGATATAAAGAGATTTCAAATCATGCCCATGTTTGGTGTTCCTATGAGCAGACTCACTGAATATATTAGGGGTGATGAAAAAATTAGAGGTGAAATTGACCGAGCAACACAAGGAATACCTATGGACTCCATAAACAATCAATTAGGAGATTGGATAGCCTTTGGTTGGAACGAAAAAAAGCGTTGGGAAGCTGAGAATAGTGTTCCAAAAGAAAATGGTTGTAGAATAGCTATTAAAGCTGATGGAAAAACAGACTATAAAAAGATAAAACGTGTCTTTGAAGTGTTCCAGGAAAGAAACCTTAATAGTTTTAACCTGATTACGAACATGGAAACTGAGACACCTGAATAAAAATGGCAAACGTAGAAAGCAATAGTGGTGGCGGGGGTGGTAAACACCAGAAAAAACGTGCTAAAAAACACGGAGCCCGTATCGACATGACTCCCATGGTGGATTTAGGCTTTCTATTGCTTACTTTCTTTGTATTAACCTCTCAGTTCAGCAAGCCTAAGACAATGGAAATTAATATGCCTGTTGAGCCTGAGGATACCACCATAACTACCAAAGTTGACGATGAGACAGCAATGACCATCCTTTTAGAGGAAAAAGCGGAAAAAATATTTTATTATTATGGAAAGTTCAAGCCTGAGTCATCTATATTAAAAACGATGGATTATTCCAAAGATGGAATACGCAAAGTTTTACAAAAAAGAAATGACAAAGTGATAACTCAAATGAATGAACTTAAAGAAAAACTTAGCAGAGGTGAAATTGCTGATACTACTTACAAGCGATTAGCAATAGGTGTTAAAGGAGATAAAAAAGCAACTTTTGTTATTGTGAAGGCTGATGAAAAAGCTAAATATAAAAATGTAATTGACGTTATAGATGAATTGAATGTTGCTGACGTTGGTAAATATGCATTGGTTGATATTTCTCCAGCAGAAAAAGAATTAATTAAAGTATTCAGTAGTAATGGCAAATAAAATGTTCACATCGGATTGGCAAAGTGTGGTTTACGAAGGCCGCAACGATGTGGTATTTGAAACCCGCAATAAAGCATACGGTGCCTATGAAATTCGTAGAGATTACAGTAAGTTCCTTACCAAAGCTTTAGTGGTCTCTGTCTCTATTGTTGCCTTTGCGGTTGCTTTTCCAATCATTTATAATCTGATAAATGCAGGTATAGAAACTTTTGACAAGCCAATGGATATAATTGTGGATTTAGCTCCACCACCGCTTGACAAAAACGAACCTCCTCCTCCTCCCCCCCCGCCTCCGCCTCCTCCGGTAATGGAAACTATAAAATTTACTCCTCCTGAAGTTACTGAAGAAGATATTCCAGATGATGAGATACCTCCCCCTCAGGAGCAATTACAAGAGGTGCAGGTTGCTGCAGTAACGCAAGAAGGTGATCCAGATGCATTAGTAATTGCAGATACTAAAAATGAGGCTATTGAAGACAATACAATTTATGATTTAGTAGCCATCGAAGAACCTGCTTCATTTCCTGGTGGAGAAGCGGCCATGTTTAGGTTTCTTCAAAAAAATATTGTGTTTCCTCAAGTAGAAAAAGAAAATGGAATTCAAGGCAAAGTATTTGTTACCTATGTAGTAGATAAAGACGGAAGCATTAACAATGTAGAAATATACAAAGGCCTTAAAGGCGGTCCTGGTTGCGATAAAGAAGCACTACGCGTTGTAAAAATGATGCCTAAATGGTCGCCTGGAAAACAGAATGGAAAATCTGTACGCATGCGATACATTCTTCCAATTTACTTCAAGCTTCAATAGCCTAAAATAAGCTTTTATATATTCTACGTTTCTGTTATTCATAATTGAATAGCTATTTTGTTTGTTTTCTTTCCACTTACTTACTCATATTACCACTTACTAAATAGTTATGGGAAATCCATAGCAAGGCATCATATATGTATACAATAAACGTTTTCAATAAAAACTAACAAAAGACTATGAAGAGAAAATACTAAACACTAACCTCTAAAGAAAAACATCTTTAGAATAACACTCTTCACAATGAAAAACATAAAAAAATGGATCTTCGATTGGTCGGAAGTAACAAGCGGAGAAAGAAACAAAATTGTTTTTGAAAACTTACATAAAAAGTATGGGGCTTTTGAAATCAGAACTAATTACGACCAAACGCTCTGGAAATCCTTATCAACAATAACATTTCTTTCAATAGCAATATCATCGCTAACAATCTTCAACAGCACTTCAACAAAAATTATTGATATCCCTTTTATTCCAGCTATTCAAATAGACCCACCTCCTTTTGTTTTACAGCCAGAAAAACCTACAACAACTACTGCCACCGAAACACCTATTAAAAATATTGATTCCGAAATTTTATATACCCCATTAATAGCAAAAGACACTGTAATAGAAACAGATACTACCACTACACTTCTAGCTCAAAATAATTTCCCTGGGAATCTTACTGGAAACACAGGCACTCCTACAAATATTACATCTACAGTAAGCACACCAGGAGGAAATACAAAAAAAACTCCTAACGATACAGTTCTTGTTGGTGAGTTTGTAGATGAGCCACCAGTATTCCCAGGAGGACCAAACGCCATGTTCAAATTTCTGAAGGATAACACTTATTACCCAAGATCAGTAATTGAAATGGGCGGAAATGGAATAGCAGGAGTAACTTTTGTTTTAGACAAAGAAGGAAATGTTATAGAAGTAAGTCTGGTAAAATCAACTCACTATAGCGCCTTAAATGAGGAGGCGCTTCGCGTGGTTAAAAAAATGCCACAATGGTCGCCCGGAAAACAACATGGAGAGCCTGTAAAAGTGAGAATGATTTTACCTATCCGGTTTGAATTAAAACAATAATTTTGCTTTAGTAAATAAAATTAGCACTATGTCATTCAAACCAGTTCAGATTTTTGGCTTCATCATGAGCTTTGCCTATGTTTTCTTTGGGATGTTATTCCTTATAACTCCCTTTGCTGATCAGGTGGTTACAGATGCTCAAAACAGAAAAATATTTGGTGGCGCCTTAGTTGCCTATGGCTTGTTTAGGGTAGGCTATTTCTTAAGGAAACTGATAAAGAAATCATAACGAATATGCAAAAAGCGAAAAGTAAAAAAATAGTTAATGGTATTGCATCTTCAATATTAATGCTGCCGTTACTATTCCTCTATTTTTCATGTAATAATTCTTTAACAACTCCCACCCAAGGCGAAGTAAATATTCATGTAGATGAATCCTTCCGTCCTTTAATTGACGCTGAGATTGATGTTTTTGAAGACCTCTATAAAAATGCTAAGCTTGTTCCTATTTATAAGCCTGAAGGCGATGTAATTGCCGATTTCATGAATGACACCTGCCGGATAATTATCATGGCCAGAGATTTAAATCAAAAAGAAAAAGATTTTTTTACAAGCAAAAAACTTTCTCCTATATCTACCAAAATTGGAGTTGATGCATTAGCCTTTATCACACACAAAGAAAATCCAGTTTCCAACCTTACTTTCAACGAGTTAAAAAGAGTTTTCTCAGGTTCTGTTACGAGTTGGAATACGTTGTCATCAACAAACAAAGGAAATACGTTCCATGATACCTCCATTTACATTGTATTTGACAATGATAAATCATCAAATGTTAGATTGGTAAAAGACAAAATTTTGAATGGCGCTGAGTTTCCAAAAAATTGCTTTGCATTGAATACCAATTCCGAAGTAATTGATTACGTTAGTAAAAATAAAAACGCACTTGGAATTATTGGCGTAAATTGGATTAGCGATAAGGAAGATACGCTTACAACAAGTTTTCTGAGTCAAATAAATGTGCTTGGCATTTCATCCGAAGAAAATCCGGGAGAATTTTTTAAACCCTATCAAGCATATATTTACAGCAATGAGTATCCTCTTTGCAGAAATATGCATATTATTAACGGAGAGGGCAGATCTGGACTTGGCACGGGTTTTGCAGCTTTTATTGCTGGAGATAAGGGACAATTAATAATTTTGAAGGCTGGAATGGTTCCTGCTACTCAGCCGGTAAGAATGGTAACAATCACAAAATAAAAAACGCCCTCATTCATCCATCAACGGAATGAATGTAGGCATGAAAATTTTAATTATGAAAAAATATTCGACTTGCGCAGTAATAATAATAAGTTTAATAGCCTTTTGTTTTCCAGTAGGAAATTCAGGCAATGTATATGCACAATCTTTAAACGATGCAATTAAGCTTACCGAAAGTGAGCAGTTTGAAAAAGCTTCGGACGCATTGGTTAAGCTCATTCAAAGTGGACCTACCCAAGGTGATTACTATTTTTATTTAGGAGAAAATTATTTTAAAGAAGAGATTATTGACTCTACTTTTAAGGCAATAGATTTGGATTCTGCTAAAGCTTGCTACGCTATGGGTATGAAAAAAAATCCGGGTAACCCATTAAACTATGTTGGAATGGGAAAAGCGTATTGGTACGAAGGAAATCAGGCTGAAGCCAAAAAATTATTTTACGATGCAGTTCAAATAATCTCTCCTCAAAACAAATCAGGCTCCTTTACTAGCAAAGACAAAGCAACCGTTTATTATAAAATTGCTGAATGTTATACGAAAGCAAAAAATAAAGATCTTCCGGGTGCTACCAACATGCTTAATAAAGCATTAAAAGAAGACCCTAACAATACAGATGTATTAATTTTATTAGGAGATGTGATGTTGGAAGAAAATCCAGGAGAAGCTTCTAAGGCAATTACGATGTACAAAAAGGCATATGACTTGGATAAAAAATCTGCCAAAGCACTATTGCGCATTGGTCAGCTATATAATCGCGCACGCAACTTAACCGAAGCAGTAAATAACTATGACGAAGCCATAAAAGTTAGTCCAAGTTTCGCCCCTGCATACCGTGAAAAAGCAGAAGCTTTTTACCGTGGAAAGCAATACGAAACAGCAATTTTGAATTATAAAAAATATTTAGAGTTAAACAGCGGAAGTATCAGCGCTCGGGTTCGTTACGCTTCCTTTTTATTCTTAAGTAAAAAATACCAGGAATCTATTTCTGAGATTTTAGATATTCAAAAAACAAATGCTTCCATCCCTTTCTTATACCGACTACTTGCCTACTCCTATTATGAATTAGATAAGCATGCCGAAGGACTTGCTGCTATAGAAACATTCTTCTCGAAAGCATCGGAAAAAAAGATTTTAGGATCGGACTACGCCTATTTTGGAAAGCTATTATCTAAAGCTGGGAATGATTCTTTAGCGATAGAAAAGTTAAAATTAGCTATCTCAAAAGACACTTCCAATGTTGAGCTTTTAGGCGAGGTAGGAAACAGTTTTTTAAAGGCAAAAAAATACCCGGAAGCCATTGACGCATACAACAAAAAAATTGCCAGCAACATTGGGGTGGGCGCAAATGATTATTACAATTTAGGTCGTAGTTACTATTACAGCTCTCAATTTGGTAAAGCTGATACTGCTTTTATGCAAATCATAGTTTTACAACCAGATATCCCTACCGGTTACCTATGGAGAGGAAAGGCAAATGAACAAATGGATGCCGACATGAAAAAAGGTTTAGCAAAGCCACACTATGAAGAATTTCTTTCAAGAATAAAACCAGAAGAGGTTGAACGAAACAAACGGTACATAATACCTGCTTATGAATACATTGGCTATTACTTTATGCTTCAAAAAGACTATGGCAATGCTAAGTGCTATTACCAAAAATTACAAGGGCTGGAGCCAGATAATAAAAAAGCAAAGGCTGCACTTGGCGAAGCCAATGTTTCGAAAGCTGCTTGTAGTCAGCAATAATATTTTTGAGAGAGAATTAATTAATAGGTCAGCTACACTGACTAGTTAATTAATTCTTTTTAAAGGAACATTCTTTACCCTGGAAATAACCAAGGGCACTTTTTCTAAAGTTACGTTATCCATGTCTAAGCCAAAAGATTTTTCGTCAGACAAACTTAAGTGTTTTAGTAAAAAATATCCGTCCAAAATAATTTTTTCATAAAAAGGAAGTTCGTTTTCATAAGAAAGAAACTTTTCTAAAATTACAAAGCTGAAATCTCCTATCGCATCATTCTTTTTTGATGTATAACGACTTGTTACATCTACTTCTTTAGATTCTAAAAGGTCGTGTACCACCTTTTCAAACATTAAATTAATGCGAGGAGCAACTCTAAATCCTAAACGGAAATCAATTCTAATCACATCTTCCTTAGCAAGGATGCTAACTTTGTAATCCATTCGATAGGGTTCATTTACAACATCTACGTGAACCAACCAGTAAATATCAGCTCTCTTAGGGTGATTTTCTAAAATTGATTCAACCACAGCTGCTTCAATTTCCTTTGGATCATTAGCGCTGGTTAAATAAACTAAATGTGTAGCATATTTTGGCACGCTCGTATCAGTACTTAAATCAATCATAGCTGGAATGTATTTATCTAGCTTAACAAATTCTAAATACCGGTTTCTGATTTTGCGAGCCTGAAACCAAGTCCACATAATTGCTACTAAGATTGAACCAATTAAAAAACTTACCCATCCACCATGGATAAATTTACTGAGATTAGCAATTAAAAAAGTGTATTCAATAATAGAATAGAATAAAAAGAACAGAACAATTAGCACTATATTATATCTTTTTATAAATAAGTAAAATGAAAGTAATATGGTTGTCATTATCATATCAAGATTAATGGTTAACCCATAAGCCGCTTCCATGTTTGCTGATTCTCTGAAATATAAAACAACGCCTATACATCCAACATAAAGCATCCAATTTACAGACGGAATATACATTTGACCTTCCAAATCAGTAGGATGTACAATTCTAACTTTGGGCCAGAAGTTTAATCGAATAGCTTCGTTAATAATTGTAAATGAACCGGTTATAAGTGCCTGACTCGCAACTACAGTTGCTGCCGTTGCGATAATAATGCCTGGCAATAAAAACCATTGAGGCATAATTGAAAAGAACGGGTTTGTATCGCCTAGCAACTCGCCTTGATGATTTAGTAGCCATGCGCCTTGACCAAAATAATTCAAGAGCAACATTATTTTTACCATGGACCAGGAAATACGAATGTTGCTTTTCCCACAATGTCCCATGTCTGAATACATTCCTTCCGCTCCTGTAGTGCACAAGAAAACAGCACCCAGCACCCAAAAACCACTTGGGTATTCAGCTAATAAATGATAGGCATAATAGGGATTTAAAGCTTTTAGGATTTCGTAATTCTCGCTAATTGAAATAAAGCCCAATATTCCTAGCATTGAAAACCAGATGAGCATAACGGGTCCAAAAAACTTACCTACTATTCCAGTTCCAAATTGTTGAATTGCAAAAAGTGCTGTGAGAATAATAATGACAATAGGTATCGTGTTAATCTCGGAACTAATATTTCGTAGTCCTTCAACAGCTGAAGAAACAGAAATAGCAGGAGTTAGTATTCCATCAGCAATTAAAGCACTTCCACCAACCATGGCAGGAATAATCAGCCAGTATATTTTAGTTTTTTTAACAAGCGTATATAACGCAAAAATTCCTCCTTCACCCCGGTTATCGGCACGCAAAGTAAGAAATACGTATTTTATTGTGGAGACAAGAGTAAGTGTCCAGAAAACACAAGAAACACCTCCTAAAACAAGTTCTGAGTTTATAAAATTAGATTCTCCTATTATTGCTTTTAAAACATAAAGCGGGGATGTTCCTATATCTCCGAAAATAATTCCTAGTGTAACTAGAAGTCCTGCCCCCGAAACTGCTGGAACGTGATGATTCCTACTTGTAGACACAAATCTTTTTCTTAAAGCTAATTTTGAAAAGTAAAACTACAAAATAACCAATCAGAAGTGGTAATTTTCGATATTTTGTTATAAATAGGTTAAAAATCAATGCAATACTATAATTTGAGGATTTTTGACTACTTTTGAGATTGTTTATGCAACCTTTTAAAGTCTGCATGCGTCTATAATAATAACCAACGTAAAAAGAATCAATTTACACAAGAAAAAAGCTATACTATGAATAAATTATCTCTACTTAAAAACCTCTTTATCGCGCTTGCATTTGCACCAATTTCGTCATTTGCCGATACCCCTAAAGTTGTTTTCGAAGCAAATAAAAATCAACTTCCACAGCAAGTAAAATTTAAAGCTGATATAGGTGGAGGTGCTCTATTTTTAGAGAGTAATACTTTCACCTATGTTCTAAAAGAAAATATTAATTGGCATAGAGACCACCGTAATGAATCTGGCGGACCCGTTACCCAGAAACAACATGCCTATAAAGTTCACTTTGAAAATAGCAATCCTAATGTAGAAGTTTTTGGTAATAATAAATACTCTTGGCATCGCAACTATTACATCGGCAACGATGAATCCAAGTGGGCATCAAATGTACCCGTGTTTGCTCAGGTGTATTACCAAGATTTATATTCCAACATAGATATTAAATATTACAATAAAGATGTCAATTTGAAATACGATATTATTGTTCGTCCAGGTGGAAATACAAAACAAATAAAATTGAATTATGAAGGTACGGATGGCATGAAGATTGAAAATGGACATCTATTTATAAAAACATCTATTTATGACATTCTAGAACAAAAGCCTTATGCTTATCAATTAATAAATGGCGTTGAAAAACAAATTTCTTGTTCTTATGTTCTTAAAAACAAAAATGTTTCTTTTGAGGTTGGGGAGTATGACAAAACGCTTCCATTAATTATTGACCCAACACTTATTGCTGCTACTTATTCTGGATCTACAGCGGACAACTGGGGATTTACTGCAACATATGATGATGCACAAAATATTTACATGGGAGGTATTGCTGCTGGAACAGGGTATCCCACTACATTTGGAGCACACGACCAAACCTATAATGGTGGACAATATTCTGCAAATAGCCTTTGGCCTTTTGATATCTCAATAACAAAATTTAATCCAACAGGAACTTCAATTTTATATTCTACCTATTATGGAGGTATTTTAAACGAGCAACCTCATAGTTTAGTAGTAAATAGCAATAATGAATTATATGTTGTAGGAAGAACTAACTCTACAAACTTTCCTACTACAGCAGGCGCATATGATCAAACTCAAAATGGAGGATATGATATTATTGTTGGAAAATTCAGCAGCACTGGGGCATTACTAGCTTCTACTTTTGTTGGGGGTTCTGCCGATGATTGCGTAAACTATAGCATACTTTGGTCTGGTGCAGGTTCTTACGGAACAACTAAGTTTAGTTATACGGATGATGGAAGAAGTGAAATTATCATTGATGCAGCAAGTAATGTTTACGTTGCCGCTTGTACAAAGTCTATCAATTTCCCAACAGCTCCCGTAGGCACCACCTATCAGCAAGTTTTTGGAGGGGTACAAGATGCTGTTGTATTTAAACTAAGCCCCAACCTAAATGCTCTAACATTCAGCACTTATTTAGGAGGTTCTGGCACGGATGCTGCCTATGGTTTGAAGCTTAACAATTCAGGTGAAGTTTTTGTAACCGGAGGTACAACCGGAAATTTCCCTACTACCGCAGGCGTTTTACAACCAACTTATAATGGTGGTTTGTGTGATGCATTTATTGCTGTCCTTAATGCTACCGGGACAGGACTAGTAAGGTCAACTTATCTTGGTACAACCGCCTATGATCAGGCCTATATGATTGAGATTGATGCGAGTGGTGATTTATATGTTTTTGGTCAAACGCAAGGAGCGTACCCAACCACAGCTGGAGTTTATAAAAACAATAATAGCGGGCAATTTATCCATAAAGTTACTGGAACATTAACAGCAACTGTCTTCTCCACAACAATTGGAACTGGCCCTGCAGTTGGAACACCCGCAGTAAATATTTCTCCCACAGCTTTTCTTGTAGATAGTTGTCAGACAATTTACATTGCAGGATGGGGAAGAAGCTCTGTATTAAGTGCTAATATGCCTTCACCAAGTACTACAACAGGCTTACCGGTAACGGCAAATGCTCAACAATCAAATACTGATGGTAAAGACCATTATTTCATGGTACTAGAACCAAATGCTAAAGGTCTGTTTTATGCTACATTTTATGGTGAAGGTGCTTCAAATCCTGATGCCGATCACGTAGATGGTGGTACTTGTCGATTTGACAAACGAGGAGTAATTTATCAAGCATGTTGCGCTAGTTGTGGGGGAACACAAGGGTTTCCTACAATGCCAGGAGCCTACTCTACAACAAACAATAGTAATCACATTAACTATCCGCTACCTACAAGTCCAAACACCTCTGTATTTAATTGCAATCAAGCAGTAGTAAAAATGGACGTTTCTGTAAAACCAGTAGCAAAAGCTAACGTGGTTGGCGCTACAACAGGTTGTGCACCTTTTCCAATTCAATTTAATAATACTGGAAGCTCTGCAAGTAATTTTATTTGGGATTTTGGAGATGGTGGAACTTCAACAGCTCCTTCACCCACTTACACCTATAATTTTGCTGGAACATTTACAATTACACTTTATGCAATTGACTCAATTGGTATTTGTGGCTATATAGACACTAGCAGAGTTGTTGTTACAGTTGGTGCTCAACCTACACTTTCTACAAACTCAAACAATATTTTGTGTTCTGGAGGAGTAGGCACTGCAACTGTTTCTGCTACAGGTGGCATTCCACAACTTACTTATGCATGGACTCCTATCGGTGGTAACTCAAGTGTTGCTACAGGATTGACTGCAGGATATTATACTGTAACAGTTACTGACTCTACAGGTTGTGCATCTACAAATACTGTTTTAATTACTGAGCCAAATCCCATAGCTATTGTCGTCACGACCCAAGGCGCAACCTGTGGGGTCGCAAACGGATCGGCTACAGCTTCCGCTTCTGGAGGCACGCCTTCATTTAGCTATTCTTGGTCTCCGGGAGGTGGAACTACATCCTCAATTTCTGGATTAGCATCAGGAAATTATACCGTTACTGCAACAGATGGAAACGGGTGTACTAGCTCTCAGACAGCAAACATACCTGTTGCAAATGGCCCTACTGTTACGGTTGCTTCAACTTCTGTAATTTGTAATGGCGGTAACACTGGCTCTGCTACAGCAAATTTAACCAGTGGTACAGCTCCTTATACGTATGCTTGGTCTCCCGGTTCAGCTGGAGTATCTCAAACAGCAACCGGTCTAGTAGCTGGAAATTATATTGTAATAATAACTGATGCTACAGGTTGCAGCGCAACTGGGTCGGTTACAATTTCAGAACCCCCACCAATAAATCCAACCATAAACGCAAATCCTGTTCTTTGTTTTGGAGCAAATAGCGGTTCAGCTACCGTTAGCAATTCCGGTACACCACCTTATAATTACATGTGGAGCAACGGGCAAAATGGAGCAACTGCTACTGGATTAATAGCTGGTACTTATTCAGTTTTAGTAACTGATGCAAATGGCTGTACGGGTGCAGCATCTACAACTATTACACAACCACCATCAGGCATTACGGTAAATTCAACTGTCTCTGGATCTGCTTGTGGTCCTTTTGCAAATGGTGTTATTTCTTCTACAGCTTCTAATGGATCTGCACCTTATAATTATTTATGGAGCAGTGGCCAAACTACTCCAGTAATTTCCAACGTAGCTGGCGGAACATATACTTTGATTGTTACTGATGCAAACAACTGCACCTACGCGGAAGTTGTAATTATGCCTACTTCTGTAAAACCTACCGCTAACTTTATTTATATAGAAACTATTTCTTGCGAAGGAATTTCATTTGCTTTTTCTGATGCTAGTTCTAACGCGCTCACTTATTTATGGGATTTTAGTGGATTAGGATCAAGTACATCTGCGAATCCAGGCTTTGTATTCCCTTACAATGGAACTTATAACGTTACCTTAATTGTTACAAACCCTCCATGTAAAGACACCCTTACCAAGCCTGTTATTGTTGGCGATTTAGGTAGTGGTATTGTATTAAAAGAAGCAAATGTATTTACTCCAAATAACGATGGCTTAAATGATTGTTTTCATATTTCTATGATTAATTCAGCTACAGGCCTGCCTGATGAAGTACTTCTTCCTTGTACGGATCTTGAAGTGTTCGATCGTTGGGGAGTAAAGATGTATGAATCTTTAGGATTAAATGGCGCTAATTGCTGGAATGGAAACAATAAAAGCGACAGCAAACCAGCTCCAGACGGTACTTACTATTATATTGCAAAGCTGGGAAACACCTCTATTCGAGGATATGTAACGCTTGCTAGACATAAATAATAAGGCAAATTTTTAGGATTTCCCTTAAAAAAACCTTGGCTGTTTTGCCAAGGTTTTTTTTTGAAACTTAATTATTAAATTCTCGTTAAATAACACATATCCGTTAATAATATACTCCTTCTGATTGTAATAACATCTACTGATTTGTACTTTTGTATATAACCCCATCATAGGGATAAATAAAAAATTCATGATAAAAAATTATGTTGGATGCTTATTGTTTTTTTGCTGCTTTATTACGCAAGAAATATATGCTAATATCCCATCGATTACTGCGAGCGTACCCAAAATAATTTTTGAAGAAAATAAAAATCAATGGCCTAGACAAGTATTATTTCAATCAGATTTATTGAATGGTAAAGTGTTTTTTGAAAAAAATACTTTTACTTATGTTTTCCATGAATCCCTTCAACATAATCATGATAGAAATCACGAAGCGACAGAATTAATAAAACACCACGCCTTTAAAGTAAATTTCTTAAATGCAAATAAAGATGTTTCAGTTTCTGGTCAGGATGCTTATTCATTTCACAGAAATTATTATAAAGGAAATGATAGAAGTAAATGGGCAGAAGGAGTTTCGGTTTATAATGAAATAAACTATACAAGTATCTATCCGGAGATAGACATGAAAGTGTATACTAAAAATGGAGAAATGAAATACGATTTCATACTTCAACCCGGAGCCAATCACAACTGGATTAGATTAAAATACGAAGGAGCAAACAATTTAAGTCTTCAAGATGGCAACCTAGTTATAAATACTGCCGTTGGAAATATAATTGAACAAAAACCTTATGCCTACCAAATTATTAATGGCACTGAAATACAAGTCAATTGCGCTTATACATTAGACGAAAATAATGTTTTAGGATTTAAAATCCTTAGTGAATATAACAGACAAGAGCCTTTAATTATTGATCCTACATTAATCGTTTCTACTTTTACTGGATCAACTGCAAATAACTTTGGCTTTACTGCAACATACGATGCTGCCGGAAATATTTATACAGGTGGAACCGTATATGCATTAGGATACCCGACTACTGCTGGTGCATATGATTTAACCTTTGATGGCGCTACTGATATTGGAATTTCAAAATTTAACCCTTCAGGAACTGCTTTAGTTTATTCAACTTATTATGGTGGTGCAAACAGCGATCAGCCACATAGTATGATTGTAAACAGCAGTAACCAGTTATTTGTGGTTGGAAGAAGCAATTCATTGGATTTTCCAACAATGGGAGCATATCAGCCAGCACTAAGTGGAGGTTATGATATCATTGTAGGAAAATTTACTTCTACTGGTGCACTTTCAGCTTCCACCTATGTTGGCGGAACAAGTGATGATGGCGTAAATTATAGTGCCGGTTTAATGGGAAACACAAAATTCAATTACGCAGATGATGGTCGTGGAGAGATAATGCTAGATAACGCAGGTAACGTACTGGTTTCAATATGTACACAATCATCAGACTTTCCTGCAGTAAGTGCTTATGATAATTCATTAGGAGGATTGCAAGATGCGTGTATATTTAAAATGAATAATATACTTTCTGCTATGACTTGGAGTACTTATTTAGGTGGATCAGGTTACGATGCGGGTTTTGGAATTAAGGTTGATGCAAGCAACAACGTATATGTAACGGGAGGTACAACAAGTGCTGACTTTCCTACTTCTGCAGGGGTGCTTTTTACAACCTTCCAAGGAGGAACTGCGGATGGTTTTGTAACAATTTTTAATTCTGCAGGGGTTTTTCAACGATCAACTTACATTGGTACTGCCGATTATGATCAATCATTTTTTATAGAAGTAGATGCAAGTAACTCTATTTACATAATGGGGCAAACAATGGGTTCCTACCCAGTAAGCGTAGGCGTTTATTCAAATGTAAACGGACGACAATTCATACATAAAATAAATAATGCATTAACTACTAGTATTTTTTCAACTGTCTTTGGCACAGGTGGTGCAAATCCTGATATTTCTCCTACAGCTTTTTTAGTTGATAGCTGTCAGAATTTATATGTATCCGGCTGGGGGCGTTGTGCTGGATTTGGAATGTCATTTACTGGAACAACGACAGGACTTCCAATAACCGGAAACGCTTACCAATCTACTACCGATGGATGTGATTTCTATTTTTTAGTGCTTACTGCTAACGCACAATCCTTATGGTATGGAACATTTTTTGGAAGAAATGGCGCAACTGGTGATCACGTAGATGGTGGCACCAGTCGTTTTGATAGAAAAGGAGTAATATATCAATCTGTATGCGGTGGATGTGGTGTTGGCATTAATCCTTTCCCAACTACTTCTGGCGCATATTCAACTACTAATGGAGCAGCTGGTGGCTGCAACAATGCAGTAATAAAAATGGACGTAAGAGTTTATCCTTTTGCAAATCCAAGTGCAAATCCTCCTTCATTAGCAGGTTGTGCTCCGTTCTTGATAAGCTTTTTTTCTACAGGAAGTAACGCCAGCAGTTTCTCCTGGGATTTTGGCGATGGTTCCGGATTGAGTTCGACCCCAAACCCTACACATACATACACAGCATCGGGAACGTACACGGTTACATTTAATGCAACGCTTACCAATGGAGTATGTAATTTGGTTGATACAAAAACATTAGTAATAACTGTAGGATCTGCATCTGCCATAACACCTTCTAAAACAAATGTATCTTGTTTTGGAGGAAGTAATGGTACAGCCAGTGTAAGTCCGTCTGGTGGTTTATCGCCTTATACTTATACGTGGTCGCCAGGAGGACAAACAACATCAGCCATAACCGGACTTTCACAAAATACATACACCGTTGTTGTAAGAGATAATGTAGGTTGTTCAGCAACAGGAACAATATCGATAACTCAGCCTACTGCATTAAATACTACGTCTGTTACTTCTACCTTAAAAGCTTGTACTTCTAATAATGGCACTGCTACAGTATTTCCTTCCGGAGGTACTCCAGGATATACTTATACGTGGGCTCCAGGTGGGCAAACTACTCAAACTGCAACTGGCTTAACAACAGGTACAAAAACTGTAACAGTGATAGATAATTTAGGATGCCTTTCAACGCGAACAGTTGTAGTTTCATTAGCTTCATCACCAACAGTTACTGCAGCTTCAACAGCTGGTGGATGTACGGTAACTAATGGTACTGCAACCGCAAATCCTTCTTTAGGTACTCCTGCTTATACTTATTTATGGTCTCCCTCCGGACAAACTACGCAAGTAGCTACTGGCTTAACAGGCGGCAGTACCTATACAATTCTATTAACTGATGTTAATGGATGTACTAGGACAAATACAGTAGCTATTTCGATAACTGCTTCACCTTCTATTACAGCATCTTCTACATCTGCAGGCTGCTCACTTTCAAATGGTAGTGCTACTGCAAATCCAACAAGTGGAACACCTGGATACTCCTACTCTTGGCTTCCATCTGGTCAAACTACTCAGGTAGCTACTGGGTTAACTAGCGGAGGATATTCTCTTACGTTAACAGATGCAAATGGATGTACTGCTACTGAAACGGTAACGGTAGGAGGATTCTCTTCTCCAACCACTACTGCTTCATCTTCCTCTCCTACGGGGTGTACTGTTGCAAATGGAAGTGCAGTTGCATCTCCTGCAGGTGGAACTCCAAATTATACTTATGCTTGGTCTCCAAGCGGACAAACTACTCAAACTGCTAGTAATTTAACTGCAGGAAATTATACTGTTACAGTTACAGATGCCAATAATTGTTCTGCTTTAGCTACTGCTACAATTACTACAACCAATGGCCCATCCGGAACCACAGCTACACTTGGAAATGTTTCATGTGCTGGAGCAGCAAACGGTAGCGTTACTGCAACTCCTTCCGGTGGAACTCCCTCTTACACGTATGTTTGGACTCCAGGCGGACAAACATCGCAGATAGCAACTGGATTAGCTGGAGGGAATTATACAGTAGTAATTACTGATGCAAACGGATGTTCGTTTACTGCGGGCTCTTCCGTATTAGAACCTACTGCATTAACATCATCATTGACTTCTACAAGCAGTCTTTGTAATGGCGGTGCAGCATCAGCTACTGTTACTGCATCAGGAGGCTCCCCTTCTTACACCTACAATTGGAGCAACAGCCAAACTACTGCTGCTGCAACAGCACTTGCTACAGGAAATTATACTGTCATTATTACAGATGCTAATGGATGCTCTAATACAAATACAGTAGCTATTACTCAACCTGCATTATTTAGCTCTACTACTACTCAAACTCCAATTCTTTGTAATGGAGGCACCTCCTCTATTTCTGTTTCTCCTTTAGGTGGAACACCTACATACACTTATAGTTGGAATACCGGACAAAGCACTTCTGCATTATCAGGAATAGCTGCAGGAAATTATTCCGTAATAATAACTGACGTGAATGGGTGTACAAGCACAAATAGCATTATAATTTCACAACCTACTCTACTAAGTTCATCAACAACTCAATCTACTTTATTATGTAATGGCGGTACGGGATCAGCAGCTGTTTCTTCATCTGGTGGAACTCCCGGCTATAGCTATAATTGGAGCAGCGGACAAACCACTTCTGCTATTGCTGGAATAGCTGCAGGAAATTATTCCATCGTTGTTACAGATGTAAATGGGTGTACTACGTTAAACATTTTATCAATCACTCAACCTCCTGTACTGGTACTTTCAAACTCAGGAAATGCAAGCCTTTGCGCTGGCGATACTATTCAATTAAGTGCATCAGCAAGTGGAGGCACACCTAATTATACTTATTTATGGTTGCCCGGCCCACAAAGTAGTCCAAGTATTACTATTAGCCCAACTGTGCTTACTAATTACTCAGTATCAATTACAGATGCAAATGGATGCATATCAGCAGTGCAAGTAATTAATGTCTCTGTTATCCCTGTACCTAATGCCTTGTTTGATACACTATCAAGTGGTATTTTTAGTTCAGTATATTCATTTAACGACCTTAGCACAGGTGGTGCAACAGCATGGCAATGGAATTTTGGAGATGGCAGCGGAGCCTCTACGCTGCAAAATCCAATTCATACTTTCCCAGGTGCCGGAACCTATACGGTAACTCAAATAGTATTTAATCAATTTGGCTGTCCAGATACGTTTAAAATAATAGTGAAGGTTGATTTTGGAATTCTTATACCAAACGTATTCACTCCAAATGGAGATGGAAATAACGATGTATGGTTTATACCAAATAGCGGCATGAGTGATTTTCATGTTCAAATATTTGATCGCTGGGGATTAAAAGTATTTGAAACAACTGCAGACGAAATTCGTTGGGATGGACATTCCTCTGCCGGAAAACTACTTTCAGATGGAACTTACTATTACATCTTAAAAGCAATACTTAAATCCTTTAATGGCGATATGGATTACAGCACGAATGGATATGTTACGTTATTAAGTGCTAAACAAAAATAAGGTCACTCCATCTCATAAAAAGCCATCCTCTACATTAGGATGGCTTTTTTTATGTAATAGCATCAATTTTGCCCTAAAAACAAGTAAACATTTTTCTCTTATTATTCCATATTTTTGTAATATTGCGCCCCGTTAAAAAAACAACATTCCTCGATAGCTCAGTTGGTTAGAGCATCTGACTGTTAATCTTATCCCACCATTTTTGTTTTACCCCCTCTTTACTACCTTTTTCATAGGGTGAATTGTTAAAAACTTCCAAAAGCATCTTTGCCTTGTTTTGTTATTTTTTGATAATTTAGGTGTTTAGGTTTGCGAAATTGTTTGCGAAATTTAAAATCAAAAAAACCATGAAAAACAAAACGACCACTACCGACATCATCCTAGAAGTCCGTACTCCTCTCCAAAACGGCAGGTTTCCCCTCAAACTTCGCGTCACACATGATAGGGAAGCCAGATACTTTTCTGTCCGTGACCCAAACGGAAAAAAAATCGCACTCAGCAAAATTGATTTCAGGAAAGTGAAAGGCGAAAAACCGAGAGGCAATTATAAAGACATGGCGTTTATTTTAAGCGACCTCGAAGAAATCGCGATTGAAACCATAAACAAATTACCCGTTTTTTCTTTTGAAGATTTTAAGAAAAAATATTTCGGGAATCACGGAGATGAAGGCGATTTATTTGAGGCGTTGAGAAACACAATAAGTAAATTAAAGACAGAGGACAGAATCGGAACTGCCTCATCTTACCAGTGCGCCCTAACTTCGTTGGAGAATTATCTCTACGGAAAAGATGAAGAAGGTTCGCCTAAAAGAAAAAAAGTTTGTCTTTTTAAAAAAGTTGATATTGAATTTTTAAACAAGTATGAAAAATGGATGAGGGGAAATAAAAAATCTCCGACAACAATAGGAATTTATCTCAGATATGTTCGCGCCTGTTTTAACGATGCGATAAACAGGAAAATAATTGACCGCGACCTATATCCTTTTAGCAGGGGCAAATATACTATCCCCACAGGGGCAAATATAAAAAAGGCACTCACGCAAAATGAAATAAGTCTCATCACATCCTACTCCGCCCTTGAAGGAACAAACGAAGAAAAATATCGTGATTATTGGATGTTTCTTTTTTATTGCAATGGACTAAACCTAAAAGATATGGCGAAACTCAAGTACGAAAACAGACATGATGATTTCATTATTTTCCAAAGGGAAAAAACTTTAAGTGGACTAAAGGGTAAACCTATCCAAATCTTCGCGTATATCACTCAGTCGTTAGAACAAATCATTGCCCGTTGGGGCAATAAACCCGACAAGCCCGAAAATTATATTTTCCCAATTCTTCAAAATGGAATGTCCGCAAAAGAAGAATTTGATACCGCCCGCCAAATGAAGAAAAATATAAATGCACAGATAAGCCGAATCGCAAAAAAAGTGGGAATAAAAAAAAGAGTAACAACGAATGTTGCCCGCCACTCGATAGCAACATTTTTAAATGATAATGGCGCACTTATGCCATTCATTAAAGATACACTAGGTCATTCGAGTCAGGTTACTACCGAACATTATATAGCGCGGACTCCCTCCAAAATGATACGCCATTGGGCAAAAGTAGTTGAGGAAGCAACAAAAATTAAAACTGATACTCTGAATGAAAAATAAAAAGACAATAAATCTTGTTTCAAGAAAGGATATTTTTCAAGTAATTAAATTACAAACAAAGGAAAAGAATATTGATATTTCCAACGATAATTTTAAAACTTATTTACGAGGATATTTGAAAATTGTTCTTGAAGAAATAATGCACACAAAAGAAGATGAAATTGAGAGATTACGGGGAGATTCAGAATACGACAAAGCTCATACGGAATTAATTAAACTCTTTGACTACCTAAAATTATTAGGGAAGGGAAAAATATTTACTCAACTGTTGGAGAAATTACTCCCGAAGTATAAAGCCAAGTTAACCATTTGTAAAATTGAAAAACAGAAAAAGGAACTAAACAAAGTTATAAACTTTCTATCGGAGGAAATTGAATATTGTAAAGAACTTAATAGGAGTAGAAACAGCCCAAACAATCCACAAGCAAATAAAAAAGGTTCAGCAAAACAAAATAAAATAAATAGATATAAAATTTATACTGAAACTTATCGGCATTATTCTGATAGTGAAAAAATGACTCATCAAAAATCCCTAAAGGCAACCGCAAGTAAACATAGTGTTTCCGAAAAGACTGTTGAGAGAGCGTTAAATTCAGTTTAGACAATTTGTCTTTTATATTGGACAAATTGTTTTTTGTCCTTCGTTTTTCTTTCTCATTTTTTTTAATCTTCTGAAATTCGCATTTGATTAATTCAAATTCAAATGCAAGACCTAACAGACCTCCGTATTTTTCTCGCCTCACTACTGCGTCCTATTATTAACGATGCAATAAAAGAGGAGTTGAAGAACCAACAGCATCCACCCGTACCCACAGAACAGTCCGACCTACTGGATATTAAAGGAGTAAGTAAACTTCTCTCTATTAGTGTGGACGGACTGTACGGGAAAATTCACGACAAGAGCATACCATTCATAAAAAGGAAGGGGGTCAAGAAAATTTACTTTTCTCGTCAAAGATTGTTAGAGTGGTTGCAGGAGGGCGAACAAAAAACACGAAAGGAAATAACAGAGGATGTGAAAAAATCTTTAAATAGAAAAAACTTTCTAAGCCCAAAAAAGGGGGATAAGTAATCATGAAGAAAATTACATACAATAGTATTCCGTCAAATTTACCGGATATAATAAAGAGAATTACAAAAGACTCTATGGAATAGAGAATTGGATAATCGGTGGACATTTTTAGTAATCATTGGTTGATTGACGAATGCTTCGTTAGGATACCACTAAGCTCGGAAACACAATAAACAACAACAATAGCATGCTGTTCACGAAACATCACTTACATCCTGTTATTCACCAATTTAAAGAAGAATGGATTAAGAAACTATCAAAAACTGATTGGACCAGGTTTATTGTCCTGACCACTCCGTTCATGGTAAAGACCGGAAAAGCTATGCGTGCACTTACAGAAGCGTATCTTAAAGCAGTTCTCACACAAGATAGAACACTTTATTCGGTATTCGTGATTGAACCATTTGCTGATGGTTGTAAGTACCATTCGCATCTGCTGGTGGTAACAACGCTCTCCGCAGCAGAATTGTCTATGATTTGGAAAGAAGTATTAGGACAAAAGGTGGGATTTTCAAAATCAATGTTCCGAAAATTCAACTATGTTAAAGGAGAGATCAAATATATATCTCAGAAAATTGCTTTATGTTCTGTCGGACACCCTCAATATGATTTTGACTATTTATACACGGACTCCTCTTTAAAAAGTGAAAACCGAAAGCAAGAATTTAATAAACAAAATTAAAATTCAATGGAAAAATTTCCAATAAATACAGATTTCTTTTGGGAAAATTACCAAGACATCATCAATGATTGGGATATTTCCGATAATTCAAAGAAGGATTACTGCTACTCGCTAACTCCATTCTTGAGTTTTCTGGGTCAAACAGGGCTGACACTATCTTCATTTAAGGAATATAAAGAACATTTAAGAAATTCGGCAAATTTTGCTTCGCCAACAAAAGACCATTATTTAGTTGTCGCTTCTCGCTTTTTGAAATTTATATTTCAACAAGAAGTAATTCCTAAAGATGTAACGGTTGGTATAAAAGGTTTTAAGAAAACTCATTACCACAAGCGTTTGCCTGTACTCAAAAAGGAATTTCAGTTAATCATAGATTATATACTTGGGGAATATCCAAGTCCTGAAGTTTATCGCCTGAAAGCAATTTTATACCTTCTGGGCTTTCAGGGATTTCGTGAAATAGAAGTTTGCCGATTAACCAGAGAGGATGTAAATATTCCTAATAAAATAATACATGTGCAAGGAAAACACAGAGACGATAAACAAATTGTAAATCTCCATCCATCAACTGCTAACGCGCTTGAAACATATATTGATTCCAATAATATTAAATCCGGACCATTGTTTATCTCAAATTCATTCAATTCAATTGGGAAACCAATCACTACACGAGGGTTACGGAAAATTGTAACAGAATTATTCATACAGCTTGGAATTAAGAAAAAACCACACGCACTTCGGGCATTTTTTACAATACAACTTTTAAAGAAATTTAAAGGTGATTTAATTTTAGTATCTGAATTTACTCGCCATAGGTCGTTAAATCAGGTGAAGGTTTATGCGGGAGAGGTAGAAATGGAAAAAAATTTGCCAAATTATTACGAGGCGTTTAATTAGGAAGTTTTCCTCCGTAATCGGAGGTTTTGTGAGCACCAGCCCCGATGCGAATCATATCTACGCACGGGGTTTGGTGTTTCAGGTGAATCCTGAATAATAAAAGGCTATTACTTAAAAATATTCTCACAAATAATGATGAATGCACCTTTTACGACAAAAAAGAAGCAATTGACCTGGTAACGAATAAAGGGAAAGAAAAATTCTTAAAACATATATGTGCGTTTGGAAATTCCAATCCACACAACGACTCATTTCTCATTGTTGGTGTATCTAATAAAGGTGATTTTAAAGGAACTGATTTTATAGATGATGCCAATATTCAGAATTTAGTGAGTTCTTATTATTCAAATCCTCCTATTGTTAAATATGAAAATATTTCATTCCACTCAATACCACCAAGTAAATCAATTGGACTACTTACGATTAAATCAAATGCACAAATAACTTCCTTCTCAAAGAACATAGGTTCAATTAAGGCTGGAAGTATTTATAATAGAGTGGGTAGTAAATCGGAGCCATTATTAAATGAAGTGAAAACCTATGCTGAAAATAAAAGTATTGTAGAGGGTATTTATAATTACTCAAAGAATTCTATTAAAAGTCTTTTGGATAGCACTTTTGAATTTTTCAAGTTATGGGATAAGGCGTATAAGCCTCAATACATTGTTTTCAAAGAACAGTTTGTATTGTGTTGGTCGGGATATTACGAAGAACCATTTCATAGCGAAGTTGATGTGCAATTAATAAATGAAGGTATTAGATTATTCTTTTCGGCTGTCATTGATGTACAAATAACTTATACGGATGATGAATTTTGTATAAAAGAATTTCAGAATCTTGGTTATGAAAATAATTACGAACACCACCCAACTAAATTAACTACAATAAAATTTAACCAGGAAGGCAAGAAGAAATGACTCCTGAAGAGTTGGAATTCTGGGAGGGGCTGGGGAATTATTTTTTTATATGTTACTTAAATGGGATTACAGAGGCGAAGGAAGATTTTATTAATTCAGAAGGATACCTTGATGGTGTTGCTTCCTTATGGCATTCCGAATGTAAAGAATTATTTGATGATTATGAAAAAAGGTTGTGAATACTGTTACTTAAACCACAATTAATCAAACACCTTTAAAGCTCACTTCAATCTCTTTCAACAATATTTAGTAAGAATAGAATTTGTAGCTATATAAAAACCTTGCGGTCAGTACCTCTAACTACAATTACAGGAAGTAATATTTTCTTGTTTTGCAACCTTTATATAAACCCACATTGATTAAATAACATTCGTTTCTTTGATTCTTTACTTATTCATCTGAACCTCTTGAAAACAGCTAAAAAACAGGTCAAATAACTGCATTACGCGAGTTCTGCTGAACTATCCGGATGTAAAGGTGATTATGTTCTTGAATAGATTACAATAGCCAGGTGTTGTTATTCTCAAGGATACTCTTATATAAAAATAAGTTACCCAATATGCTGCTTCAAATAGCTAACCAAGGTGATTCGCAATATATATAACAACCAAAATGAAAAAAAACCAAGACTTGTTTTAATGTGGTGAGCTGTATTCTGTTTCTGACAGCAAAGCATATTCTATTTCACCATCGTCTGAAAGCATATCTATATAGCGGATACCTTGTTGCAAGTCTAATTTAAGAACAGAACCCTCATAGGCTATTATAGACGACCTATCTGTTTCTGTCCGGTTGAGGTTGATTATCACATGCCCCTTTGCAACCAGAACATCTAACCGCTTGAAATCTCCAATTTTAATTCTTCCTGAAGAAAGATTGTCCATATTGAAACTAATTAATTTCATTCAAAAATATTTATACATTCTCAAAAAACAACACAGCGAACTTACAGAAATCCACTATCACATCTTTGTCCAAATCAAATTCCTTTCTGCTTCCTAAATAATTCTGTGATTTAGGAGTTATTTCCCTCCCTTCTTTTAATTCTGCAACGGTAATACACTTAATGTGCTTTTTTGAAACCAGAATTATATACGCATTCTCATAGGGATAATCTTTCGGGAGATTCTTAAAACTAAATTCTTCGTTTGCCCTAAACTTCACTTCTACAAAATATACATCCTTCGTTTCAGGGTTTTGCATAACAAAATCAGGCATCCTTTTAATCTCATCTGCAACATCCGAACGAACACCCTTTAACAATTCCATGATTCCGGGGATTGTATTTTCCATACCATATCTGAAAACATTATAACCCAAACTCAAAAACAACTCTTGGATAAGTGTTTCGGCAATCCGACCCTTAATCATATTATACCGGTAATTCTTCTCCTTGCTTGAAAGTCCTAATACTTCCCCGTCCGTATCGTCTGTCAAAGTATCAGATTCTTGATTTCCTTCTTTGTTAATTCATAAAGCTGATACACTATTTCATTGATTTTAGATTCGCAATACATAATCATACTTTCTAATTCTTCAATCTTTGTTCGCAATTTTTCTTGACCTTTTTCTTGATTCAGCGTTAATAATTTCTCTACAAGTTTTGTAATTTCATCGTGTTGATGTTTTCCCTCCGAGCTTTTTAAATTAGGTCGCTTTATGTTAAATGTTTCAATATACTGCGTATTAAATGTTTGATACCCTCCCCTAAATACTGTTCCCTGATTTTCAATATGAAAGTTCATTAATTTACTGTTTAATAAACCAAGTATGAATAATTGATTGCAATTAAAGTCGTCCTTGAATGCTAAACTAAAAACCTTTGTTGTATGATATAAATTTTCGGAGTCGTAGGTAAAATTCGGTCCAAGCGCAAGATATGGTGTCATTATCTTACTGCAATCAAATTCTGCAAGGTTCTTGGGATATATATAAGCGTAGAATCTTTTCCCTTTCATTTTTCCTTTTTCCCTTCCTTCAAGCTTACTTTTATTCTTTAAAATGTATTCCCAGCCTAATGGATATTTTTTCTGAATATACTTCTGTTCCATTAAAATAGCTTTTCCGTTTTCAATTAGGTAGGGAAAGATTACAACATTTCGTGGTTTTGATTTCACATATCTTTTTACATCCCTTCCCATAAGAAATGGCTTTACAAGAGCTACTTCTATTTCAACTTCCTTCTTTAACATCTTTGAATAGCACCTTATTGTTTGATTCTTCCATTCCCTAATCTCTAAAACATAAATGGAATCAGCGCTATTATTGATTTGCTGCTGCCGTTCAAAGAGCGGATATTTACCATTACTGCTGACAATGGAAAAGAATTTGCACAACATGAAGATATAGCCAAAGCAATGGAAGCATCGTTTTATTTTGCCACTCCATACCATAGTTGGGAGCGTGGCGCAAATGAAAACATGAACAAACTAATCAGACAGTATTTTCCGAAAGGAATGAGTTTTGAAACCATCACTAACCAACAAGTAGAATATGTACAACACCAGTTAAACAACAGACCAAGAAAAAAATTAAATTTTTCTTCACCGAATTAATTTTTTAATACATTTATAGATAATAATAACCAAAATCAAGTTGCATTAGTGACTTGAATCTACCTTATGATAAAAATAACGCGAAACATGAACCTCTTCTCTATATCGCTTTACCGACCAATTTTGGGTGGTAAAGCGATATAAAGTAGAAAAACGTAGCGAGTATAAACAAGTTGTACACAATTAAAAAAACGAATACATGAAAAAATTAGGATTAGTATTATTGGCAATTTACTCAATGACTCAAGTTGCTCTTGCCCAAGAAATAAAAACGGACAAGTATTGTAAAAAAATTGATGTTGAAGTAGATAAGTTTAACGGGGAAACCAAATACCGAACACCGATATTAAAACAGATTGGTTTTACCAAGATTATTAAAGACGGTGAAGAAACTGTTTATATGAGTATTCGTACGATTGGGTCGACTCCTTCAACAGGAAATGGTGTGACCATTCTACTTGATAATGGTGAGAAAATTGAAAAAAATGAGGAAACGGATGTGAGGGTTAACAGTAATGCACAATTTGAACATTCAGCATTTTTCCGATTAACAAAGGCTGACATTGACCTTCTAAAAAAACACAATATTACTGACACCAGACTTTACATATTCGATATGAAAATATATAAACCAATTCAATACAGGGCATATATGATTTGTTTGGACGAAAAGAAATAACTGTGTACAACAGCACCTAAAAAAAATGGCGGGCGAAGTGCGTATGCGAGCATTGTGCTACTAATAAATTTGGTGCGTATAGACAGTTTTGTGTTCCAAAGCCGCCACTTCTTTTAGCTGCAAACCGTTAACTGCAAGCGCAAAATCCATTCTCCGTAGACAATTTCTCATCTGACTTTTGAGCCGTTCAATCCATTCAAACAAGGACAATAAAGCGGGTAACAGCACCTCACCTCGCGGACAATTGCTCCTTTCCTGTCAGCAGACAAATACAAAAACCAAATCAGCGCGGGACAGCGTTTCACTTCGTTTGACAATCGCTCCTTCCCCGACAGCGGGACAAAAAAATAAAAATAAAACTCACGGCTGACAATTCTTCACTTCGTTTGACAATTTCTCCATCACTGACAGCAAAAAAACAAAACTCTCCGTAGACAGCCACTCAATTACATTCCGCAAAATGCAAAAGAGCCACACAACTTTTTTATTTTTGAATTAAGGAGTGTGGCACATTCGCATTTCGCTACCATTCTGCAAATAAATAACACTCTGCAAAAACAAGTCCGATATTACCTTTATATTTACAGCCAATTTTTTTTAATGGTGTTTTTATAACATAAAATAATTTTCGCAGGGTGATAACACGGATTCCTATTTTTTTGATTGTTCCTTCATCGCGCCTGCCTGCGGTAGGCAGGGCTTTTGGTCACATGCAAATGTTGAACAAAGAAATAACACGCTCCGAACTTTAAAGTTCGGTTTTAAGAAAAATGATTAGAAGGTTTTTTTCGGGACTGGCTCAAACACGGAGCGCAGATGTAATTGTTTTACATTTGCAGAACTGGAAGGTGAAAAGGTGCGGGTATCCCGTAGTTATAAGTAAGCCGCTGGACGACATCTTCGAGAGAACAACTTGTTTGACAAAAAACAACACCTTCGGACAACACTTAAGACAATAAATTATGAACCCACTTTACATAATACATACCGCTAAAGCAATTAAGGACGGACTTTTTATATATAACGCCATTACCAAAAGCACGGCTAAAATGATAAAGCGAATGAAAGAGCGAAGCGATATGTCATTTATGAGTAACCTTCCAGTATTCTCAAACAGACATATAGAATTAAATAACGAAAAGGCATTTGCGGGTTACATCGTAAGGCGTCCGTTAGACGTAACACTCCTCTCTGCGTTCACACATCATTATGGTATTGTTTTGGGCACATCCGTAGAAGGTGATGAATATATTCTTGAAATGTCAAAGGAAACTAATGGCGTTACATTAACAAAGAAAGGAGATTTTTTATCAGGCTTTTCCATTCAGACATTAGAAATTGTTTCGCGACCAGTTAAAATAACTCGAGAAGAAATAATTGAAAAGGCCAAAACGGTGCAGTATGACGTTTATGATTTATTTGACTTTAACTGCATAGACTTTGTTTACTATTGTGTTTATGACCGAAAATTACCAGAAAGGTCTAAAGTATTTTTCAGTTAATAAATGCGGACACCGACAGAAAAACTGTGTGCAGTGGCCAACTTATAACATTAAATTGCCGACAATATTTTTCCGTTATGGGCAAGTTTAAAAAACGACACAGCGGACAGACACGGCAGTTAAAAATACTTAACTTTGACAGTTCTTCACGACTGACAAAAAATAAAACAGTGAAAACCAGAGTTGCCACTTTAAAAACGGGGCGAAACGAAAAATAAACTCAAATGAAAAAATTCTTAATAATATTATTGATTCTTGCATTGCTTAGTGCAGGCGCATATATTTTCTTGGCAAAACACGGATATGACACTAACTCAATCTTAAATACTCCGCAGACAATTAACCTATCTGTAAGTTGCTCAGATGTAACTAACCTTTTGGTGACATCAGAAATAACCGTGACAGTTCAAAATAATTCATCACGGACACATAATGACGTGACAGTACGCTTGACTGCTTATGATGGAGACAACAATATTATAAAAGAAAAGACCACGACATTTGACAGGACACTTGAATCAAACGGGACATTATCAAAATCTGTGACACTACCTGCAAAAACAAAACGGTGCGACTGTGTAATTGAAAGTTCAAATCCAAATTAATCAAATTCACATAATTAAACTCCCCAAAATATGGAAAATAAAAAAACATTTCTAACACTAATTCTCTTTGTACTACTTAATTGTTTTGTAATGGGTCAAACAACAAGAGAAGAATACGATTATTGTACTAAAGGAATTAAGACACAAATTGCAAATGGACTCGATGTAACAAAAAAAGGATATGCCATTGACACTTTAGGGCAAAAGAAATTCACATATAATGGATATGACAACTCCGCTGTTTTAACATTTTACGGATTAAGATCCACGAGCTCCAAAAAACTAAAGGCAATTTCTGTCGTTTATGAAAAATATTTAGATAAGAATTTAATTACTCAAGAATTTTTTTGCATTCCAACAGAAAATGCAAATGATGACTTATGGGTTGAAACTTGGCAAACAATTAATGGAATATCGCTTCAAGATGGCAATAATGACGCTAATTCCTGGATAATGTATTGTTTAATGAAATTTGTTTCGCAACTAGCAAAATGATAACACACATAATCTTGACAAAAGAATAGCCATCCTTGACCGCAGTATTGCACTCCCACTCAACAGTTTTGCCAACCTCGACAGCAGAAATAACAACTCCGTTCTTGCAAAAACAAAATGTCAAACACATACCGCACAAATGGAATATGCCTTTATGGTTTTGTGTGCGGTATAAGTTTGCCATTTTCGTACCGCCTCTGCATAGAGCAAGACAATTTCACTTCGACAGTTGCACACTTCTCAACAGACAGACAAAAAAGAAAAAAATAATTGCTTCCCTTTCCTCCTCTCCCGACAGACAATTCATTACAACACGACAAAAGAAAATAAAAACGCCAGCAGTTAACAACGCGCAGGCGCAATGGCGGCTGACTTTTTGAAAAATTGTTTTCAGTATTTTATTATATTTGTTCGTGCAGACAGTTTTGGAATTCTTTTTCCGCCACTTCGCCTGCACAAAACCGTTATAAGGTATTACTACTGAATAGCATATAGAAGTTTATAAAAATAATTGCCGACCGAACTGGACGATTTTTTGCAAAAAGTATTAAGCAGACCAATTTGCTCAATTGCATTTTTTTGACCGACC